>Ga0074046_10000409_pt1 | contig 39507 bp, 33 predicted proteins | sample BogForMeECP23OM3_FD_94441 | JGI IMG/M metagenome (GOLD analysis project Ga0074046, IMG submission 94441) | Bog forest soil microbial communities from Calvert Island, British Columbia, Canada - Bog Forest MetaG ECP23OM3 | ecosystem: Environmental > Terrestrial > Soil > Wetlands ... | reverse complement strand
GTTTTGCTGTCTCCGCTTCCGGTTCCACTGCCGCGTCCGCTGACTGAGGCAGGAAGCTTCGCAACACGCACGCCAGTTTGTGGGACACCTCACCCGCGGCCGGGGGCAGCGTCTCATCGATCTCCAGGTCGCCGAGCCAGATACCGGCCTGATCCAGCATATCGAGAATATGATCGGCGATCTCGGAGTTCAGCTGAAGCGCGCCGGAGCGCACCGCCGAAAGCACATCTTCGCCGGCGTGCACCATGTTCGTGAGGGGTTGCGCATCGAAAAGCCCGGAGGATCCCTTTAGAGTATGAACGGCGCGAAAGACTTCATTGATCGCGACTTCATTATTCGGGTCTTTTTCAAGTCTCAGAATTCCCGCAGCTGATTGTTGAATCAGCTCCTGAGCCTCGGGAATAAACCGGGCAAGCAGCGGATTCATGAGGATCGCCCGGTGAAGAGCCTCGCGGCTTGTTCGAGTTCGTCCGGGCGAACCGGCTTGACCATGTAGAAATTTGCGCCTGCTTCGTATGCCCTGACCTTGTCCCGTTCCTGGTCTTCGGTGCTGACAGTCATGACCGGAATGGACAGAGAAGAGGGGTCCTTACGTAGCTGACTTACGAACTCGTAGCCATTCATTTTGGGCATGTTTATATCGACGACGATCAGGTCGAACCGGCCGGCAAGCATCTTCTCCAGGCCTTCGACGCCGTTGGCGGCTTCCTCGACGATAAATCCGGCCTTCTCGAGCACGTCGCGGAAGTACATCCGCATGGTGATCCCATCATCGACGATGAGCACCTTTTTTTCTGCGGCACGTTGATTTCCTGAGTATTCACAGGCATCGCCTTAGTCTCCTAAGGTTTCTGGTAGACGATGGCGTCGCCAATCCGGCGCGGCCTGTAGAGAGAAGACATGCGGCTCATACTCTCCGAATGTCCAAGACATATGAAGCCGCCGGGCGCCAGGCACTCATACATGGTCTCCATGGCTTGACGGCGAGCCAAATCGTCAAAGTAAATCAGAAGATTTCTACAGAATAGAATGTCGATGCTTGAGTAGTTTTGCATGTGCGCGGCATCGACCACGTTGACTGTGGAGAAGTCGATGGACTCGCGCAGCTCCTCCAAGATCTGAAAGGAGTTGCCTGCCACGGGCGAAAAGTACCTTTTTCGAATCTCAGGCGGTATACGCGACAAAGCGCGCTCTCCATAGATTCCTTCATGCGCTTCGCCCAGTACCCGGGAGTCGATATCGGAAGCACGAATTTCGATATTGAAATCGTCCGCTCTATCCCACCCTTCCAATATGTAAATTGCGATGGAATAAGGCTCCTCGCCCGTTGAGCAAGGCAATGACCAGATACGAATCGTGTCTCCAGGTCTTTTCTTCTCGGCTAGATCCGGCAGCATCCCGCTTACAAGCGCATCGAACTGATAATCTTCTCGAAAAAAATAGGTCTCGTTAACGGTCATCGCGTTGACGAGGCGCTGCATCTCGTGTCCCGCGGTCTCAAATCGCACCATGGCGAAGTATTCACGGAAGGAAGAGCATTGCGATGATTCCATCCTTTCCAGGACGCGTCTCTCTACGAAGTACCTTTTGTTTTCAGAGAATATGATTCCAGTCTTCCGGTAGAAGAATTCGCAAAACTTTGCGAATTCCTGAAGGGTTAAAGAAGGTGCTTCCTGCGAAAGCGCAGTTGGTCTTGCGGCTTTCATTGTGATCCGCCTATGCGTTTGATCGCGGCGTCGATAGCAAAGATCATGAACGGGTGATCTCCGAATCGTAATCGCAGTTGCTTGAGCGCAGCTATCGAGTCCGGCGTTCCAACCTCGGCGAGGCAATCGACGGCGGCGGCGCAGACGTTCACGTGCGGATCTTCGAGAATAACCTTGTGGAGCCATTCGGGCGCGCGTGCGGCCGGGAGCACGGAGAGAATATTGACCGCGAAAATGCGGACATCGCTCTCGGGATCGCTTAAGAGCCTCTCCATATAGGGGGCGATTTCTGCAGGCATATCCTGTAAGGCTTCGATAGCCTCGTTCCGCAAGGCGGTGTTTTCGCTGCGCAGATACCGTATCAAGCCTTCGACGACCGCGCGCGAGCGGCTTTGAATAAGCGAAGTCATGATCACGCTGCGCACGCTGACTGCAGGCTCGTGCTCCAGATGCTCGCACAGGACTGGGACGCCCTCGCTCATCAGAGCCAGGTCTCGCGCAGCCTGCCGGCGGAGCGCAGGCTCGTTCGACCGCAGCAGCACGGCAAGATCCGACAGAGATGGCCGGGATTGCTGTACCGCGCGGGCTTGCGCGTTTGCGGATTTATTTGTGGCTTTAACAAGCGCCATAAGAGCGGCTCCGGCTTGTAATGGTTGAGGGAGACAGCCAGGCCACAATCTCACGCGCGATAGCATTCGATGGGAGGACAACGTTAGCGCCACCGAGCCTGATCAACTCGGCAGGCATGCCAAACACGATCGAGGTGGCTTCGTCCTGGGCTATTGTGCGGCCGCCCCGGCGCCTGAGCTCGGCCATCGCCGCCGCTCCGTCATCGCCCATGCCGGTCAAGAGAACCCCGATAAGCCTATTGGCGGCCACCGCTTCCATAGCGCTGGTGACGAGGCGGGCCACGCTCGGGTGCCACAAGGGACCGGAACTGCAAGCAGGGACTTGTCGCGGCCCGTCACGACCAGATCTGCATCGCCCTTGGCAATGTAGATTTTTCCTGGTTCGATCGGGCATTGACGAGAAACTTCCTGAACTGGCATCACGCAGACATTGTCCATTCGCTTGGCGAACACGTTTGTGAAACTGCCAGGCATGTGTTGCGCCAACAGAACGGCCCAAGGAAAGTTGGGCGGCAACAATGGAAGGATCTCCTCCAAAACTCCGGGTCCTCCCGTCGATACGCCCACGAGCACAAGCCCTAGTTCTCCGGCACTTTGCACCGGAAAAGAGCTTGAGGGTGCTGTCTGGCAATGCTTATGCACGCGGTTCCGGTCCTGGACCAACCGATCGCGCAATCCTATGCTGCGCCGAACCCGCGCGGTTGCCGCTGCCTTGATCTTGGTGAGCAATTCGCGATGAACGCGTTCTATGGACAATGAAATGGTGCCGTCGGGCTTGTGAACGTAATCGATGGCGCCCAAGCTCAGCGCCTGTAAAGTGGCCTCCGCTCCTTTTTCAGTAAGGGATGAGACCATGACAACTGGCTTCGGCTTTTCCACCATGATACGCGAAAGGCACGTGATCCCATCCATCTCGGGCATGTTGATGTCGAGCGTGATGACATCGGGATCGAAAATGTTAAGGACAGAAAGAGCTTCGGCGCCGTTGCGGGCGACCCGAACCTGAAATCCTCCATCGCTTTCCAGAAGCGTGACCAAGTGTTTCCGCATAAGCGCGGAATCATCAACGACCAGAACCTTGATCATTGCCTCTTGCCTGCTTTATAAATTGGATCGGTCGGGAGGGGGTGCGCCCCTCCCGTAAAATCACGCTACTAATTTCAGCTCATCCAACTCATTGAAATTAAGCAACTGCGCGACCTCTAGGAGCAGGATCATACGCTTCTGTTCTTCGAGGTTGGCGACGCGATTGATGAGACGCTGCTGCCGTGCGGACAGGGCCGGCGCAGGGCCGACATGCCTCAGGCCGATGCGCATAACTTCCGAAACGGAATCGACAATAAAGCCGGTACGCACCCCATTGATGGTGAACACCATGATGCGCTGGCCATCGTTACGGTCGACGCCGGGCAGACCGAAACGGCTTCTTTGATCCAGGACCGGCAGAACGACGCCGCGCAGGTTCACAACCCCTTCGATGAATCCAGGCGTTTTCGGTATGCGCGTCAGTTCATCCGGCACGCGGACGATTTCTTGCACTGCCTCTATTGGAACCCCGTACTCTTCCTCCATCAGCCGGAAGACGACGAACTGCTCTTCTTGTTCGCTTTCAGCGACGGAATTGCCGGTTTCCGCAATCGACATCTCGTTATCCTTGTCCGCATCGCTTACGGCTTTGCGCAATTCCTCGGTCTTGAACATGCGTTCCGCCGAAAGGACCGAGACGAGACGCCGGCCGTCCTGAAGCCGGCAAATCGATTCGATGTCGTTCATGGCCTGTCCTTGGCTCAGCAAGGCCGGCATGGGGTCGACGATATTGCGCGCCACACGCAAGACTTCCTTGACGCCATCCATCACAACGCCAACGGAAACACCGTCGCCAAGCGAAATGACCACGACCTTGTTGGCCTCGGACATCTCAACCGGCGGCAGACAGAACATGTTACGAAGGCTTACCAGCGGCAGGAGCCGGTTACGCAAGGTGATAACCCCCAAAACATGCCCGTGGCTGTTCGGAAGTTGGGTGATCTGGTTGGGGAGCTGAATGATTTCTTCGACACGCTCGATCGGGAATGCATATTCCTGATCCGCCACCTCGAAACTGACGAGATGGTCTTCGTCCAAGACCGCCTGTTCCGACGCCTTGCTCTCCGCGCGAACCTCCTGTGCGCCCTGAGCCAGCCGCTCCGCGGCGCTTTGCATGACGCCGCGGAACTCTCGTTCCACGGTCTTGGCGGCGTCGAGGATCATAACCATCGACTGCCCATTTTCGCTCTTGATCATGCCGGTCAGGAGACCGGTATCAATGGCGGCCCCGATCTTGGAAGCCGCCTCGATTCGGTCCGGGTCGACCGTCACAACATTGGCCATCCGGTCAACGACGAGTCCGACGGGCCTGCCGTGATCCAGGACAACGACCCGCGTGGAATCGTCGTGAAGCGCCACTGGAAAATGGAAAATCTCGCGCAGGTTCAGGACCGGAAGGACCGATCCACGGAGATTGGCGAGACCTTCGAGCGCGGGTGGGCTCATGGGAACCTTCACCAGGTTCGGCATGCGAATGATTTCCTGCACGGCAGAGAGCCGGACAGCAAAGACTTCCTTGCCGACGTGGAAAATCACAAACTGGCGTGAGACGACATCCGACTCCAAGTCTTTTGGGTGGACTACGTTGGCGGCGATGGCATTGTAGGTTGCGTTCGCAACCTCATGCTCGCTTACGACAGACATGGCTGCGCTCCTTGATTTGGGCGTTCTAGTTTGCGGCCTGCAGTTCGTCAGCCAATGAAGCGATCTCCTCGATGGCGGCCACGAGTTGCTCGGCGCCCTTGGCCCGCTCGCGGGCAGCCCCCGTAGCTTCGCCAGATGCGCGCGTGGCTTCCTGAGCCGCCGCGGATATCTGCTCGACGCCCGTCTGAACTTCCTTCACGACGCGAACGATCTCATCCGAGGCAGTGAGGATCTCCCTGTTGCCCTTCATGACGACATTCATATCGCTAGCGATGGTTACGAGGTTCGCCGCGATCATCTTGTTTTTCTCTCCTTCGAGAGCCGCTGCATCGGCGATGTTCCCGAGGTCGCCGCGAACCCTCACGATCTGATCCTGGATAGCCTTGACGGTATCCTTGATGCGCTCGGCGTTCTCGGCAGAGTCGCGCGCCAGATTGCGAATGTCCGTGGATACGACGGCGAAACCTTTGCCGAATTCGCCGGCGCGCGCGGCCTCGACCGATCCGTTGACCGCCAGCATGTTGGTCTGGATCGAAACGGTGGTGATGGCGTCGACGATCTTGTCGATCCGGCGGCTGATTTGTTCGAGCGCCCCCATCTGTTCCGCACTTTTCTGGCCGGCGACGACGGAGCTCAGAACACCTTCAACCAAGGCATCGACGTTCGCTTTATTCGTTCCCAGGAGGTAGGTAATAAGCTGTGTCTTCTCAAAAGCTGCCTGAGCCAAGGTCTGAGAGGTTTGCGCTCCACGTTCAATCTGAGCGATGGCCGCGGCAGACTGCTGGGTGGCCGCGCCCTGCTGTTGCGCGCCCCTGGCGATCTGCTCAAGCGCCGTCATCATTTCGGCCGATGAGCGATTGATTTCCTCGACTGCGCTCGAAAGTTCCTCCGCAGCCGACGCGACCTCTTCGGCACCCTTGCCGATATTGGTGCTGTTCTTGAGCTCCTCGGAGAGTTCCGAGAGTTCCTGAGCGGCTTGCTCGCACTGATTGAGCGCGACCGTCTGCTGATCGATGGTCTTCAAGGACTCCTGGCACGCTGAACTTTGCTCTTCGGCAGCCGCCGCGATGATTTCGCCGCCTTTTTGGACCTCAACAGCCGCCTTGTCGGATTCTTCGTTGGAGCGCAGGATTTCGCGGGCGCCTTCCAGAATCTCCTGCATATCGAGACGGATTTTTCCAAGCGCTTCCGTGGTTTCTCTGCCTTTCTCAACTTCGCGCTTTGCGTCCTGGGCAGATTCGTTGATCCCGTTTTGGATGTCGCGGGCCGACTTTTCGGAGGTCTCTGCCAGGGTACGCACTTCGTCGGCCACTGCGGCGAAACCCTTGCCGTGTTGACCGGCGCGCGCTGCCTCGATTGCAGCGTTCAACGCCAAGAGATTTGTCTGGTCGGCGATGCGCGCCACAGCCTTCACCTCTTCGCCGATGGCGGCGGCTTGCTGTTCGAGTTCGGCAACCATTTTGACGGAGCCTTCTTGGCGCTCCGCGGCCTTGCTGATGGCGAAAATAGAGTTCGAAATCTGGCCGCTGACTTCCGTGATCTGCGCTTGCAGAGTCTGGGTCCTGGCGGCGGCGGATTCGGCGTTGTCCTTCGCTTTCTGGATAAGTCCAGCGCCTTGATTGATAGCTTTAAGCGATTGCTGCGAAGCGCCGGATGCCTCTTCAGCGCCTACGCCAATCTGCTCGACAGCTTTGCGCAGCTCCTCGGCTGCGGAAGCCGCTTCTGCGATGCCGCTCGCCAGCTGGCCTGTAGCCGCGGCCACTCTTTCCGCCGCCTTTTGCTGGCGGGCATACGTTTTTGCTTTTCGCTTCTGAGCCTCAGCCAGCAGCTTGCGGCCGCCTATCGAGACTTCCTCTTGCTTGTCGACGATATTGATTGCCATCGGGGAGTGAGAGACCGACGGAGACACACCATTTCTTTTTGCCAATGCCATGGGAGCTGACCCCGTTGATAGGTTTTGCGGGCCAGCTACGTCTACGCTCGGCATGGTTAAGAAGACTTTGTATTCATGCTAGACAAAACAATATTTTTTGACGTTATACACAGTAATAAATAGAGGATAACACTGAAATAACTTAATATAATAAAATATCTTATGTTTTCTTTGTGATATTTAAACTTATTCATCATGCGGCTTAGCTGCCGTATCTTTGCCACACGCTAAAAAAAGCCGTGAGCAAGCGCTATCAAGTGTTGGCGCTGCCCTTCCAATCTTGCTCGTGCCTTCTTTTACGCCCAGGCGGGCGCGCTTCCCGTCTGCACTGGGCCGTGAACTCGGACGCCGCGGTGAAGCCTTGTCACCAACGCGGTGGAGAGACTCAAGACTCAACCAAGGCCACAGGCTGCGCCGAGGCTATGCGAGAGTCGATGCGCGCGCTTATCGATCACGGTGAGCCCGGCGAAGCGCATCCCGCATTCTGAGCGCGGTTTGCGTTGGTCGGCAACGGCGGGACGAGCCATTGAGCAGCTTTCGTGGTTGCTTGCCTCAGTCGTTCTTCGCGGCACACCGTACACAAATTTTTTTGGGTAAGAGGCCCGCCGGTCGTCAGCGAAGAACTGACGCCCCTTACGGGTAACCTCTTGCGGTCGGACCTGTTCAAGCTTGCTGCGGCAGAGAAAGCGAACCGCTGGTAGACCTGTTGCCCGGCTGGGTCAAAGCCGAGTTACTCGCCAAACTCCTTTAATGTTTGCCTTGGCGTTGTTCCTTTTCGTGGAAAATCAAGAATTCAGCTTTGACGCCTTCAAAGAATCCAAATTTACTTATCTAATGCTATTTGAGGCGGGAGCATCATCCATGAGACGCATTTTGGTTACCCTTGCAATTTGCGCAGCAGCCTCATACGCTTTTGCTGACTGCCCGACCGAAGAAACCATGACTGCTTTTGGTCACACCTTCAGGAAGGGCGGCCTTATTGGTATGCTTGGCGACAACTCGAGGGATTGCGACGCTCACGATCAACCCGCTTGGCTTGCCAAGGTAAACGAGGCTGCTCCTCCCAAAGCTATCCCGCAAGGGCTTTCTTTTTGCCGTCAGATTGCCCAGAGCAAAGATCCTCAATATGAATCTCAGCGCCGCGATTGCATTTTCTGGTACGGGCATTCTATCGAGGTGCAGTAGACTTCGTTAGATCGTAAAGCATTCCCTCCATGCTCTTGAGAAGTTCAAATCCTGGCTCGAAAGACCCTGCACCTTGTTTCCCGGCAGCTCCAAAATAGTAAGGCCCTCCGCTATGCCTTAACCACTGGGACGTCGACAGCCCGATGGGCTTGCCCTCATTCGGAGCCACCATAGAATAACGAGCCGCTGTCCAGAAGAAACCCAACTCTTGGAACTCGATGACTTGGCTATCCGTGGCCAGGCTCGAGCGGCGATAGGCGCCGGGCCTGCGTGGCGATCATGGCCGCGGCCGGCTGTGTCGGCGAAAGTGATCGATTATAGCCTGAAACGATGGCGTGCGTTCACGCGCTTCCTCGAAGATGGCCGTGAGCGTGCCGTAAGCCCGTCTGGGCGCGATCAAGCGCTTGAATTTGCAACTTTTCATCGACGCTCAGTGCGACCGCATGGGCCGGGGGCGACATGTAAAACGACATCGTGCAATTTTTCTACAATGGCCAGTCTTTCGACAGTTTAAAGGCACGCCAGCGATGGGGCGCGAGCGCATGATCGCGCCAGATTTTCTTGACCGTTGAGACAGCGAGCCGCGATGCTTTCGCCATGACCTGCGCGGTCCAATGGGTTGCTTCGTTCAGCGGCGGCTTCAGGGGGCGGCGCTACAACTTCCTCGATGCGGAAAGGCGCTATCGGGGCGATGCGGGGAGGGTTTGTCGCCGAGCAAACCGTCCACGCCTTCGTGGCAGAGCCACCGCCAAACGCACGTCTTCGATTTGTTCGCCGCTGGCATTATTGTGCTTGTTCCGAGCCTATCGGCGGTCAGAAGCACGATACGGCTTCGCCAGACGTGGTTCTGAGGAGCGTTTCTATCATTGAGAATGGCTCAAGCCGCAGACGATCCGAAGCAGAGACTGTGATCGTGATCCCGGTGCGCATGCCGAACCCTGGCATATAACCCGCTAGGCTGGTGTTCTGCCTCATGTGATCTGGAACCTTGAAAGCGAGCCGCCAAATCGCTCTACGCTTCATTGAGTAAGGAGCCTGTTCAGCGCCTGCGCTGCTTGCCCAGCAGGGTTTAACTCTGCCGCTTTTGCGTAAGCCTCTCGGGCGCTATCCAGTTTTTCGTTGGCTTGCAAAGTAACGCCGAGGAAGAACCACCCATCCGATTCGGCCGGTGATATCTTCACTACGCGCCCGTACACTTGCTCAGCTTGGTCGAGGTCCCCCATTTCCCGTAAACAATGCCCGAGTTGGATCCAGATCGCGACCAGAGCCGGATCGATGGCCAGAGCAAGACGATATTGTTCAGCCGCCTTCTCCCATTGGCGGAGCGCATTGTAGGTGTCGCCCTGAGTAACGTAGAGCGTTCGAAGGGAAACCCTGCCGCCCAGCAGGCGTTGTGTCAACGATGTCTTCCCAGACAGCAGTGCTGAACCAAGCTGTGAGGCTGGACGGCGAATGCGCGACAGAAGGCCCTGGCTTCTCATTTCCTCTAGCTGCTGGCGCAGCTTTTCGATTTTGGCGCTGGCAGCAGCGATCTCTTTCTGAAGTTCCGTCTTAGCGCGGGCCTCCTGGTTGACTTTGTTGTTTGCGACCATTAGGTCCCGGGTCAGCGTCGCGACCTCATTGAAGCGAGCTCTGAGCTCGTTCTGGAGATCGGTATGCTTGACCAGCTTTTCGATTTTGGCGTTGGCGGCGGCGATCTCTTTCTGAAGTTCGGTCTTGGCGCCGGCCTCCTGGTTGACTTTGTTGTTTGCGACCATCAGGTCCTGGGTCAGCATTGCGACCTCTTTGAAGCGAGCTTTGATCTCACTCTCCAAATCGGTATTCTTGGCCGTTAACATATCAATCTCTCGCTTGAGGTCGACCCTGGCGTTCGACGCCTCGTCTTCAAGTTTGCGAAGACTCTGCTCCCGATCGGCGAGAAGTGATTGCGCCGCATAAAGCTCCTTGCGGAGTTTTTCCGCATCCTCGGCTATAGCAGCGCTGGCCGCGGCAGCTTCGCGAAGATTGTGCATCCTGGTATCTTCTTCCCGCAGCCGGGCACGCGCGGCCTCCAGTTCGCGGGACAGCAACTCGAACTCAACTTTCCTGTTGTCTGTCTCAATCACCTTTTCTCGCAAGTCCCGAACTTCGACTTCGAGCGATTTCAGCAAACCCTGAGCATGCTCGGCTTCCCCCCGATGGAACACTACTTCCTTCCGAGCGGCCTCCAGATCGCGGGACAGCAACTCGAACTCAACTTTCCCGCGGTCTGTCGCAACCGCCTTTTCTCGCAGGTCACGAACTTCGGCTTCGAGCGATTTCAGCAGACCCTGAGCCTGCTCGGCTTCCCTGCGAGAGAACTCTGCTTCCTTCCGAACTGACGTATCCTGTACAAGACGTGCCGTCGTTTCATTTTGAAGAGCGTTGATTTGCAGGCGTAACTCATCGGCTTCTTTTGTCAGCCGAGCGCATAACTCTTGGTAGCCTTCGGCCTTGGCCGCAAAAGTGCCGCGTTCGGTGGCGTTGCTGTCCCTGACTTTCTGGATCTCCCGGCGCGCCTCGTCGCGCTCACGGGTCCTCTGGGCGAGTTCGGCATTGGCTTTATCTCTTTGCGCGATCGTCTCGTCGAGGCGTTGCTGAAGTGTTTTGGCCTTTTGGGCCGTCCCTTCTTCGCGGCTGCGTAGTCTGGAGATCTCGATCGACAGCGCGAACGCTCTTCCCAATCGACCGAAGATGTCATGGATTTCCCGACGGGCCTTATCCTTGTCCCCGGCCGCAATAAGCGCGCGTGTGGCATCGGTTTGGTCTGGGCCGACTGCCACCACGCCGAGACCGTGTCCGTGGATGAAATCAAAAGTCGGATAGATTTCCTGCAATTGCTCCATGAGCTGGAAGACACCGAATCCCCGCTCGCGTACATTTGTGTCGTGCAATAAGACAAGACCTTTGGATGAAAGCTTCGGGAGCCAGCTGTCAAAATCATGCTTGACCGATTCCAAAGAATGGTGACCGTCGATATGGAGTAAATCGATTGTGCCATCTGAAAAGTGTGGCAAAGCCTCATCGAACTTACTTCTGATAAGCCTGGAAAATGTTGAGTATTTTTCCTCATTAAATAAGCGCACTTTTTCATATACAGAATTATCGTACAAACCTGCGTGCTCGTCCCCTTTCCACGTATCCACAGCAAAGCAACGCGCGTCGAGCTCCAGGCGCTCAACTGCCTGACAGAAGCTGAAATAAGACATCCCGAAATGTGTGCCCAGTTCGACCACTGTATGCGGGCGATGCGCCTCCACGATCCAGAAAGCAAAAGGAACGTGCTCGATCCAGGACGAGACGACACCCTCGGGATAATCCGGCTTCCAGAACATCGATCTATAATTCAGGATTTGGCGAACTTCACTGAAGCCTTCCAATTGATTCGACCCTTGCTCGTTGGCGCAAGTTTGCAGCATCTCGAACCTCTCCTAGACGCGCTTCAAAAAATAGAAACATTTAAAGTGCGATACCACGGAAAAAATGAACTGTGAACAGGCAAGGATCACCGGAGGATCCACTTTGAGGGCCTGACTCGCCGAGACCCGGCATAACCCCTTTGTAACCTCTCGCGCAGAAAGAGATCCGTCCTCTTGGTCCCACCGTTAAAGCTGGAGTTGAAACGAATAGATTTTCTCGGCATCCATCACCCCGGTCGCCCGCCTCAGCCTGCCAAAGGGGGGATCTATTGGCACGAGACAAGCCAATTTCGTTCCACTTTTACGGGGGAGTCGACCCAGGATCAACCTCCAAGCCCATGACGGCTCCCTTTTTTAGGTTAGTGTGCTGGAGGTGTGGTCTGCTCCACAATGTGCCCTCGCCGGACGTTAGAGTTTTCCGGCTTCATTGCGATATGCAGAATGGGTTTACAGCAGGCTATTTCTGGCGCATGCGCAACGAATGCTGCAACGGGCACCCGGTCGGCAATTTGAAGTCGTTGCGCGACAACATCGAATTTGGCGTCTCGACTACAATACTGGGCGCTGTCACACGAGCCTAGATGGGGCTTCACGCAAACCGAGTTTGCGCACCCCTGCAAAGGGGCATAACCACGTTGGAGATCGGCCTACCCGGCGTCAATTTTTTATGGCATTGGATCAGAAACCACAGTAAGAACGGCAAAATTATTAGTTTAATACGCTCGTAGAACAATTATCCAATCTCCCGCAGCAAAATTGCGGTCAGATAGAGCAAGTTTGAGAAGGGTGAGCGTGGAAGATACCCGTCCTATTTCCGCCCTGTTGTCGCGGGCAGCGGTCGCGTCCGGCCAAGAGGCGTGGTTTGAAGCTGCAACATATTACGCAGAAGCTCTAGGGATTGAGCCTTCGGCCCCGATACTTGTTCAATATGGCCACATGCTCAAGGAATGTGGCCTCCTCGAAGAGGCGGCTAGCGCCTATAGGGCTGCGTTAGAATATGACAGTACTGACGCTGACGCTAGGGTTCATCTAGCCCATCTCCTCAAGCGTCTAGACCGCCCTCACGAAGCGTTGGCCATCTTGGAACAACTTGCAGTTTTGCCCAACGCTCCTCACGTGGCACCGGAAATAGCTGCCCTTAAGGTAGCGATGGCAAATGAGTGGATATGCCGTCGTCGACCGCTTGGCGCGGATCGGACTCTTGTTGAAGCGCCGCAAGCGCTAAAGGAGGCGAACGCCAAGGCGACGGCGCGGATCGACGACGATCGGTGTGCTCGTCAACGATCGGCCGCGCAGGTCGGGCGGCACAGGCTAAGGGATTATTTGCGCGAATTGAGGTCCTTTGCGGTCAAGATCCCAATCCACCCCGAACCCCAGGCCCACCTCGTGATAGAAGACGGTCATCTCAAGGCGACCACGAGCAATCCTCGCTTTCGTCTCGATTTCACCGGACCAACATGCGCGAGCGATCTTGCAGGTTGGTGGGTCGACCTCCGTCTTAAAATCGAAGCACCTGATCGGGTGGTCGATCCAGTTATATTCGTCGAACACGCGCCAGCATGGGCAGATTTTACAGCTCTGCGTCTTCGCTCAGAGGGCGATGGTGTGTTCCGGGCCGTTTTGCGCCTCAGGGGCCCCGTCTTGTCACTGCGTCTTGATCCGCTGCATTCGCCTGGCCAGTTTTTAGTTGCCAATGTCCGCCTCGTGCGCCTTACTTGGCTGGCGCTGTTGGCTCGCACCTTTGCGAAGGCTCCCAAGGCAACTTTACACGCCCTTTTTCCAGCCGGATATGCGGAAAAGAAGGCATCGGTTGCCGAGCGGCTGCAGGCCATTTACGCGGCGCCGCCTCATGACGATTATCAGCGCTGGATCATACTCAACGAGCGCTCTGGCGTTTCACCTGTTGACGGAACTGCATCCGCGTTAACGTGCGGGTTGCTGCTTTATGTGGAGCAAGGGGGACTGACAGCTGTAGCCGCGACAGTCGCCTCGCTTCGCGGTCAAAGTCACGCAAATTGGCACCTCAGTGCCATTGTCGGTCCCAGAACGCCGCGCAGAGTCCGCGATTTTTTGGAAGCGGAGGCGGCGCAGGAGCCACGCCTTTCCGTGTTGCTCCTCGACGAAGAGGACAGCCTCAGCGCCTGCTTAATGGCCGGCTACAGATCGCTGTCTGTCGGGCTCGTGGCACATTTGGTCCCAGGCGATCGGTTGGCCGAGGGCGCGCTGGCAGCTTTCGCGCGCGCTTTTGCCAATATCCCTGTGCCCCGCCTAGTCTATTGCGATGATGACGTGATCGAAGCCGACGGACGTCGCCATTCGCCGCGCTTTAAACCCGATTGGAATCCCGATTACATACTCTCCTACGATTACATAGGACGAACGGCGGTATTCTCTGCTGAAGCCTTCTCCGCCGTTGGTGGTTATCGGGACAAGTTTCCGGGAGTCGAGGATTACGATCTTCTGCTTCGCTTGACCGCCGGCGCAGACAAGACGGCGATACGTCATATCCCCAGCCCGCTGTGGCATCGAGGCGGCGAGGAAAGACCAAGGGACGCTCGTGGTGTGGTAGCGGAGGTGATTGCCGCGAATGGCGTTGATGCCTCTGTGCAGGCCGGGATCGCGCCCGGAACCCTTCGAATTATCTGGCCAATGCCGTCGCCGGCGCCACACGTCAGCGTTATTATTCCCACCAGAGATTGTGCTGATTTTCTCAAACGTTCTGTCGGCTCAATTCTAGAGCGGACCACTTATCCTTCCTTCGAAATTATCGTCATCGACAATGGCAGTGTTGAGGACACAACACTCTCGTATTTCAACGAGCTAAGGGCGACTGGCCGCGTGTCAGTGCTGGCCTACGCCGGCCCTTTCAACTACTCCCGCCTAAACAACCTGGCCGTCGCTACGGCTCGCGGTAGTATGCTGGCCCTCGTCAACAATGATGTCGAGGTCATCGAGGACCACTGGCTGGCGGAGATGGTGTCGATAGCGACGAGGCCTACCGTCGGTGCCGTAGGCGCCAAACTCCTCTATGGCAACGGGAGCGTGCAGCATGCTGGCATCATTGGCGGCGTTGGCACGGTTGCAGCGCATGCTCACAAGCATTTTCCAGGCGATGCCCCGGGCTACATGAACCGGCTGGTGGTAGAGCAGGCGGTCCTCGCTGTTACCGGCGCCTGCCTGGTGGTCGGCACCGACAAATTCCTTGCTGTCGGCGGCCTCGACGAGGATAATCTGGCGGTTGCTTTCAATGACGTGGACCTTTGCCTGAAGCTTGCAGCAAACGGTTGGCGGACAGTGTTTACGCCGTGGGCGAGGCTTTACCATCATGAGAGCTTATCACGTGGGTTCGATACCACGAAAGACCGGGCGATGCGTTTTGCCAAGGAGGCCGCATTCATGACCGGGAAATGGGGCAATCACGTCCTCATTGACCGCTTCTACAGCCCTCACCTCACTCACTGCTATGAGGACTACTCGCTAGCCGTGGTGGATAATGATTAAATGTTTATTCCCGCTGTGTGATGGAATCAATGCTAACCGACCCGAAACTTCGGGAGCGGTCATGGATAGATACTTCACGGCATCGCCACGACAACGCACGCCATCCGAGCTGCAAATACAGCGATCGAAGGCTACGGCCGATCGCATTTCGAAGTTGGCCTTCGCCGAACTGCATAAGAAGGCAACGGGCTATCGCGCTTCCTGAGCATCAGGTAATCGTGCCGCACGATCAATCTCCACTCTCGCATCAGCGCCGCCAAGCCGTGGCTTTGCCTTGAAAAAGCGGCGCGCTGTTAATTCGGCGCCATGTCCGGGACGGTGCGTCGTAGACGTTTATCCAGATATCGCCATCGCCACTGGCCCCGTCTCGATATGAAAAGGCGAGCCTGCCGTCCGGTGTCGCGAAGAAGCGGGGGTAAGTGATGTGCGTCTCCTGCATTCCGGTCATCGGTGCCCTTTTTAGGGAAGAAACGCTTAAGCCGGTCGAGCGGAAATACTGGAGCGGCGCAGAGTGCTCGTTGCCGCTCACATGGATATCGTCGTTGCTGTCGACCGCTATCGTCAGGTAATTGTGAGAATCCCAGCCCCGAAAAGTCGATTCGAGCTCCTTGATACGCCATGGGCCTCCGAACTTTCTCGTCGCAACAGCCATTTGCCTCTTGCGATTGTAATAGGCAACAATGTGAAGGTCCTTGTAAGTCAAGAGGTCGAAGGTGGCCGTGGAGCCGCCCCAGGCGTCGTCGATGACAGTGCTTTCCCACTTGTTGGCTTTCTCATTATAAGCCCAGAATGACAAAGGGCGGATGAAGCTATCCGGGCAGGTCGTCGTGACCTCGTCGGCGCGACCCTGGTTAGACTGGGCAATGCCGAGACAGTCGTAGGGGTAATCCCTGTTGGTGGGCATCGATTCCCAACGGATGAAATAGCGCTTCGTGGGATCGATGGGCGTCGCCCCCTCCTGCCTCGCGCCGTTTTGAGCGCCGCCCCAGCGCGCCTGCACGCGACTGTAGAGGGTATGCACTTGAAACTCGGTTTCGAACCCGCTCGGCCTAGCTCCAGCCTTGAGCGCTGCCTCTGGCCTCGGCGGCGGACTAAATTGAGGCTCATAAGCAGCGTTCGATATGGCAAGGCCGTCCTTGTCGTCAAGCACGTAAACGCCGGACGCTGGCCAAGCAGATCCGTCGGTGACGGCACGCCGGAAACTTTGATAAAGCTGGCCGTTCGGCGCCACATTAACCGCTGAAAAGCCGATGCTCTGAGCCGATGCCGACAGGCTTCCGCCGCCTGATAGCGTCCATTCGCTTGTCCAGTGGGTCATCTGATAAATGACCCAACCGCGGCTCTCGAGGCGGGCGTTGAACACCTGCGTGGTCCGCTTGCCGCCCACTTCCGTGTACTTCTGGTAGGTGACGATAGGCCGCCCTTGCTGGTCCGCGCCGATTTTAATGTTGTTGAGTACGCCGCCATTAGGAGGGATTGGGTCGATGACCTCACTGTCCTCGAGCCTGATCGGCAGCGGTTTAGGCCGTCCGCAGCTGTCCTCCCAATGGCGAAGATCGCGACTGCGGGCCGCCGAAAGCGTGTGGTTGGTGGAGACGTCGGAAGTTTCCCGCCAGACCCAAGCGACATAAACCCATGGCTGGTTAGGTGGCTGGAAGAGCTCCGAATGATAGGCGTTGCGGCTGTGGTCGAGCGCCACCGTCCCGTCGGATATGTAGTGATTGCAGGCCGCATCACTCTCGCCGGCCAAAAGGGGGAACATCAACAACGTCCCGAATACGAAGGCGCGCTTAAGCCTACGCACACGCATAATATTCCAGAATCCAGTTGCTGATACCGTCACGCCGCCCTCCGCACGAAGATGTCATCCGTGGCCTTATCTCTACCCTGATCGCGCCGCCAAGGCCAGTACGGGTTCTAGTTTCTCGGTCTAAACAGGGGTGCGAAGACGTCCCTGGCGGCTCACAGCAGGACAGTCAAGGAGTTGAAGCAGGCGGAGGCCGGATGCAGTCGTCTAGGATCGACGCCAGCGCTAAAAGCCGCCGCGATTGGTTCGCATTGCGCGCGCGCGCTCAGCTTTGCGGCGTAGCCCGTCCGCCACGCAATCCGTCCGCGTAATCCCGATGGCCATCCCTTCCCCCCAAGCGAATCAAGCGCTTTAGAGAATCACAGCCGTAGCTTCTTGGGAACATCGCCCAAGAAGTCAGCAAATCTAACGCTTGGTATGATAAGTAGCATGGCATGGGGCGGCTGGATGCCGAACTGCGCCAGCGCCTCGCTTCAGGTGGCGGCCCCAGCGGAAAATGGCGTGCACATCGCTAGCGCCGGCGAGAATAGCCGCAAAGGCGATTGCAAGGATCGCCTGCAATGGAAACTAGCGCCCCTTGCTGCCCGCCGGTCCGCTATGGCGCCCAGAACATCCCGGAGCGTTCGCACCATCGAGCCACCTCCCACGTTTGATGGCTCTACTAAAGAATCTGATTTGTCGTCCCTGTCAGCGGCGGATCGGTGCGGTGCTTTGAATCACCCTGTCTTAGGAAGAGCCGGCAATTGCCTTCCCCCCAACATCTCGGTCGAATGAAGCGCTTTCCGTCAGGAAATGTAATGGTTCGGCCAGCGCTGCAGCACCGTGTTGCGCATGAATTGCAGATGGGGATTGTTCTCCATGAATTGCACTGCCTGCTTTACCCTGTCAACGCTATGCTTTGCGGCGAAATTCTTCATGCCCGCGTGCATGAACTTGGTGCGGTCTTCGGAGGTATAGCTCTTCGACTTGGCGTGGAAGATGAAAGTGTCGATTGCGATGGCCAGCACGAAGCCGGCGTCTTCGGCCCGGAAGCAGAAGTCATTCTCCTCGCCGTAGCCTCTCGGGAAGGCCTCTTCATCAAAATAGCCGATTTCTTCAAAGACATCGGAACAGATTGTGAGACAGAAGCCGTGTACCAGCGGTACGAACGGTGTGATCCGGCCGTTCGCCGACTGCCGGATGAAGTCGGCAAACGCGTCGATGCTGACCTCAGGCGGAAGCGAGTTGATCGCCGTCTGGTCCTTCGAACTCTTAACGAAGGGAACCGACTGCGTGCTGGCGGCATTGGAAAGTGGCCCGACGATACCGACGCTCGGTATCGTTGCGAAGATCTCTTGGATCTGGATCTGCCATCCCGGCGTGACAACGGTGTCGCTATTGAGCAGCGTGCGGATGTGGGCCGAACTCCCATTTAGGCCCCGGTTGGCTGCCTTCGTGTAGTAGTGCTGCTCCTCGAGCCGGATGATGTCGATGAAGTCGTGGCGACGCGCATAATCGCCAAGAAGCCAGATCATTTCACTGTCGGATTTGTCGTCAACCACGATCAGACGTCCGAGCGTGCCGCTTCCCCAGTTGCGGATGAGGCTGTCAAGGCAGTTCCTCACGTCAGTATGTCCGTTATGAACACAAACTATCACATCATGACTCATAAGCCTCGTCCCGTATAAATTCGATCACACGGCTCCTGTCTTTGGCCTGATGAGCGAAAAGAGCGAAGTCTGGATGACATCTGGCGGAATAGCCGACGGGGATGATATTGATCCATTTGATGCCGGCCTGGTGCAAGGCATAATTGATGCTGAGCTGGTCGCGATGGGTAAAGCGATTAATCTCGGCCCACCACAACCCCATGAACTTTGCCACCTTAGGTGACCGCGGACGGCAGATGAAGAAATTGGTTTCGATCAGCCTGCTACTAAGCACAGCCGGACTGTTCGAATACCGAGCCATCTGGGCTTCCGCCAGGGTACGATCGACAATACGCTTTTCGATTAGCTCGAGCCCTTCCTCAAGGAACGTCTCCCGAACCGGATGGGCGATAAAGCCGCAGTCCGCATCGGCCTCATCCAGCATGTTAGCGTAGACCGAGAAATCGCCGAAAAAGTGGATGTTGGAATCGCACCAAAAGGCATAATCATAATCTCGAAACCACACATGCGGATGCGTCTTCACGTATCGCGCGGTCCTGACGGGCGCCGGGTTGATGTAGTTTGGAAATCGCTTGTGGTGCCCCTCGGGAACCTTGGCCTCAGCGTCGTCGGTGAAAAGGAAGAAGTCACTGCCCTCGGTGTTGGTCGCTAGCGGCGTGATCTCCTCATACGAGCCGGAGACGCACGAATAGACCGCAATGCGGCCGCGCGGCGGCAGGAGGGGCTTCGGTGTGACCTTGACAGCGTGCGCCAGCCTTTTCCGCTGGACATTGACGAAGCGTGTCAGGTCATAGGCAACATCCACCGTTACTAAATGCAGTTCCTTGCCAGTCACCGCCGGCAGCAACCCCATCACCCGCTCGACAGCGTGGGCAACCGTGTTATCGATCTGCCCGCGCTCCTCTGCGAAATCATCCGGCAGCAGATTCAGATCGAACAGCGGCTTCAAGACAGGCGTGCGAACCCAGAAGAAAGAGCCAGCGGGATAGTCGGGGCACTCATCAGGGACTACGTTACCGCCACTAAGGCGAGCGTAGAGGTTTCCCACAATCTCGCGATTGCGACCGTAATTCGGCTGGTCAGCTAGCGTCCAGAAATAGCACGGAGCCACCACTCCGACCTTTGGCGAGTCGGCAAAGATCTTGAGAATGCCGTCGACGACGCCGATCGAACCAAGCATCGTATGCAGGAGATAGCTGAACCAGCCGCTGTGCGATTTGTTGTGGTGCGACCGCTTCGAATGAATATGGCAGAAGAGCGTGCTCTCCCTGATAAGATCGGCGAACCCGACGACCCAAGGCGCAACGTCCCGTCCCCGGTTGGCTACCGTTCTGACCACCACCTCGGCGGCGCAGGGCAGGCGTTTGCGGAAAAAAGCAGTCCAGTGCTCGCTGTTTTCGCTTTCCTGGACAGAGACGAGCAGCGTGAATGGATGCCGCAGATTGCGCAGTCCATGGACGATCTCTTCCGCAGTATCGGTGAAGAATAGATGGAGATGGATGGCGATCCTCTCGCTTTCGATGCCGGGCACGTGAATCGGTGGCGCATCGAAATTCAGAAGCGTCTGGGGCGTCCCCCTTTCTTCCGGGGTGAACCGCACCAATCCAAGCCGATTAAGCCGGGGGGCCGGCTTCGGCAGCCGCCCCTCCCGATAGCCACTTTTGATGTAGTGGCTGAGCGGATTAACTTTGGCGGATTTAACGTCGCGATAGGCGTCGATGTAAAGCGAAGTGGAAAAATTCGGCCCGGGATCGAAGCCGAGCGTGGCGCCAATGCGGAGATAGTGAGCGATCGGATCTTCATCGCCGACCGCGTCTTTATATGTTGCGGCATACCAAGCCCGGTCGAAAAGTGATGATGAGGCAACCGTGCTATAGTCCTTGTCTTTCGGCGCTTCGGCGGGCGGCCCATCCGTGCCTGCACTTCTGTTCGGCATAGCTGCCGATAGCCGGCGCCCCTCTTTCCGGCCGAATTTGATGTAATGCATAAGCGGGTCCATGCCCGCTTTGGCAACATCCTTGTGGGCTGCAAGATAAGCTACCGGATCGAAGCCAGCAGATGGCTTTCGTCCGAGACGACTCCCCACAAGCAGATAGTGCTCAATCGGAACCATCCCGACCATGGCTACATCGATATACTTTTGTAGATACCATTTTTCATCAAAGAGACCACTCGTAGAGATAATCTCCACGTCCTTGCAAAGATGCGGAAGAAGATCTGCAGTATTCCAATTGAGTGGATGTGTCTGGTCCGGGACGCGCTCCCACATATCCGCATCGTCCTGTGAATTCGCCATGTGCGCCAATGTATTAAGTGAAACCCAGGAGCATATCTGACACCTTGGACGGGGTTGGGCAACTGTTTTAGACTTGGAATCCACAGTGCATTTGCATAACTTCGTGGATGGTGCGCCTCCCTACTAGGTCCGCCATCCGCGCCGTCAGCATCTCCACCTGCCGGGTCAGCGCGGCAATCAGCCGGCCTGCGCCAGCACCAGTTGGAGCAGCGCTTCCTTGTCGAGCGACACAAGGGCATCCGCGCTGTCCCGCCGGAGATGCCGCTGAGAGCAATTGCGTTCGGTTTAACCCGCGCTCCTCGGGCAGTTCGTCATCCTTCGATTCACGTTCGCTGTGGAAACGGTATCAGAACTTCATATTGGCCGAGCAACAATCCAGTCTTGAACTTGCTCAGCCTTCAGCCCACTCCAGGATCCAGGGAAGATTGTTCCAGCAAATCCCGCTTCTTTCATTGCTGATTGAATAAACCCTGTTGTATAAGCAATGGCGTGTAGCGGATCGGATGCGGTTTCATAACGACTCTCAGCGTTCAAAATATTTGGAAATGTAAAACGCGGTGCGGCGACCTTTTTGCCAGTTTCAGCAATTCCATCATATATGAAACAAGTGAAGAATAGCTTGCTATCCTTATTAACCACCATTCTAATCTTGTGCAAATAGTTTACTACATCTTCCGGGTACAAGTGCGTGAAAACGCTTAAAAGCGTTACCGTCTCCGCAGTATCATTTTTCAACATCAGATCGAGGCGGACATCTTCCGTTCCGCCACTTTTGTTATACCTGTCATTAGCCACATCAACATGATTGAATTCATAGTTATTTTGCCTGGCCGAAAACTCTTGCTTTAGCCAATCCACGCGATCCTTCAAAATGTCGAAGCCAACATACCGCCCAACAAACCCGCGCTCTAACAGGCCGAAAGCTAATCTCCCCCACCCGCACCCGATATCAAGAAATACACCATCGCGAATATTAGCTCCTCGTGCACGAAGATGGTCAGTGAGATGAAGTCCCATCCTGAAGCCCTGCTCAGGATCCCGATCCATAAAGATGAGTTCTTGGGGCGGCAACGGTACATTACGAACAAGCATTTGCTCTACCTTGCTTAGTGAACAGGTGTAACATCTACAGCGCCCTTCCGGGGATCAATGATCGCGCGCATCTCGAACCCGCCCATGGCCGACGCTGCTTCATATCGAGTTAGCCCTTCTTATGCGTCCGGGCAAGCTGATATTCATCCCCGCACTGCTTCACCTGCTTCCTTCTTGGTGGCGCATCTGCCTTAGCAACAACGCCGCCGAACGAGCGCTGAGATCATGACGGCGAAACTCAACGATGTTGATCCGCTGGCTTGGCTGGCAGACGTGCTCGCCCGCATCGCCGCATGCCGCAAGAGCGGCTCCATGAGTTGCTGCCATGGGGATGGAAGCAGCCCAGCCTGCAAAAGGCGGCGTAAGCATGGCGGCAATCGTTTGCGCCGCGGCCTTCGCCAGACGGTTACGTTGAGGCTACATCACAAGGTTGAGTAAATATCGATCGCGAGCTCTAGGTCGTCGAATACACGTCCACGTCCATTCTTGAGAACCAAAGCCTTGCTACAATATTCTTTTATGATGTGAAGATCATGACTTACTAATATCATGGCGCAATGCGCACGCTTGACGAATAAAGCTTCGTGGCATTTTGCATGAAAGCGTTGATCTCCAACGGAAATAACCTCGTCGATTAGAAAACAATCAAAATCCACCGCGAGCGTGAGGGCGAAAGCGAGCCGTGCCCTCATACCATTCGAATAGTTCATGACGGGTAGATAGAGCTGCCGGCCAAGCTCAGCAAAATCATCGACGAAAGCGCTAACATCTTCTACAGGCTTATTGTAGATGCGGGCGATAAACCGAATATTGTCGAAGCCACTCATGGATGATTCGAAACCACCGCTCAGCGCAAGTGGCCAGGACATAGACATTCCGCGAACGATCTGTCCAGAAGTAGGGAATTCCACGCCCCCCATGATCTTTACGAGCGTTGATTTTCCCGCGCCATTCCGGCCGAAGACGGCCATTTTCTCTCCGGCGCCGAGGGTGAAGGATATGCCGTCGAGAATGCGGCGGATGCCGATCGTGGTCTCGTACTCCTTGACAATGTTGTCGACTACAATTGGACCAAGCTTGCCGCCCTTGCGCAAGTCAACCGCCGGCATCATGCCTCGTGCTCCAAGACGATTCTGCCAAGGATTTTGAGGATCCAATAGATACAAACTGAAAATGCAAATATGGTCAGGATAGTCCGTGGGCGTCTGGGATAGAGCGGAAAATCAGGGAGGTTCGGTTCTACAACTCGCTCTAAGTAGAGGCGCTGTTGCTCGGAGTCCTTGATAGCGTCCTCGAACGACAAAAGGCTCGACGAAAACATTTTGACCGCAAGTTCAAGCTCGAGAGTCAACTTCTCGTATTCCGCCACTTTGGGCGCTAACGACCCGTCACCTCCCGCGAGGAGCGGCCGCTGTTCCTCGATTTGAAGTTCAAGGGCACGAATCCGCGCTTTAGTGGCGGCAATCTTGGGGCTGCTTGGAGAATTGGCTCTGACCTCTTCGAGCTCTGCTTTCAGTTCAGCGACGTCGCCATTCATCTTAGCAATAAGCTCGATAATTGCGGCGCCTTGCCTGACCGGATCTAAGATCCCCTCCCGCGTACGGAAATCGGTTAAGCGCTGCTGAGCTTCCCGTACTTGCTTTTCCGCATCTGCCATCAATTGCCTAGCAAACGCAATGTTATCGTTTCGGGAGCGATCATTAAGGCGGTTTATAAGCTCTTCTCCGTAATTGAGCAACGCGAGCGCAATTTGGCGCGCATCTTCCGGCCGAAATGCGTAAACGAATAAGGTACTAATCCCTGTCACTGGGTCGGGGTATGGGTAGACGAAATCGTCGAACCTTTGAAACAGCGCCTCGTGAGTGCTCCGAGACAAACGCCTGGGGAAGCGGGCGATAAAATCAGCTTCCGGCCGTGACAAAAACTCAAGCAAGTTCGCGTCGCGGATAAGCCGCTCCATGGCATCGCGGGACGAAAGATAGTCGTTCACGGCCTGTGTATCGTCGCTGGACGATGACATGGAACTCAGCGGTTGGAGAACAGAAGTATCGGCGAGGCCGCCCGTCATTGATGTCGTTTCTTTGCTTCGAACAATGAAATGAGCCTCAGAAACATAAATATCCGAGGCAATCAACCCATAATAAGAAGTTGTACATATGGCAGGCAGGATTACCGTGAGCACTGCTAATGTATGGCGTCGCAGAAAGCTCTTGATGCGAGCTTTAATAGCTTGCGTCCGCCCTTCACCGGCGGTGACGCGTTGGGCAGTCACTGCCGGCCTAAGCTTTAGCTGAATTGAATGCTGCGGAGCGTGCTCTGACACTGGTTTAATTCCTTTTCAAGCCTTCGAAGACCCGCAGCTCCGACAACCACACGCTTACTCGAATATAATAACGGGCCTTTTGGAGCAAATTAAGCCAAGAGCGGTTAATACCAAGCAGCATTTGGCTACATAGGCAGCATCCATTGAGCTTCTACGTTATGACCCGGATGTGATGACGAGCCTCTTGGAGCAATATTAAGCCAAGAGCGGTTAATACCAAGCAGCATTTGGCTACATAGGCAGCATCCCATGTAGCCTCTACGTTATGACCCAAAAGTCCACCTCGAAACATCTCAAAGCAATTCGCGACTGGAGACCATGCTACAACTCGGCCCATCCGTTCCGGTACCCAGGATATCATAAAAAACATGCCCGTCAGGGGTAGTGTTACATACATTCCGGGCTGAACGAATTTCTCGACTACCTCAAAAATCTCGCTCGCCGCAGCTATAAGCAGTCCCAATGAAAAACAAAACCATCCTAATAGAAGCCATCCACCAATGATCTGAAGAGGCTCATAAGGGGGATCCAATACCCCGAATAAGAAAAAGGGGATATAGGCAATCCAAAACGCGATGCCTGTCCCCCCAATCTCAAGCAACGTCCTTGCAATATGAACATCAATATAGGTGACATTGCGGTGGAACATAAGGCCAGAATTTTGCCTAAAGCAGTGTACAGACCGGCTGATTACATGCCGCCACATTGATAGCAACGAATAGCCGCTCAACACAAAGGGAACTATTCCCACATTGCCTCCCAACTTGTGCTCCGCAAGAGTCCATCCCACCATAACGATAAGACACAAGATAAGAGACTCACCCATTACCCAGAAGAAACCGAGGCTATGACGACCGAACCTTGTCATCATCTCGCGTACGATCAAGGCGCGAATAACCCTTAACTGGACACTTAATCTCACTAGGAAGATTCTCATAGTCATGCTTCCTCGGAATTATCCATGCATGTGCTCTCTCGATCCACTTATGATGAGCCAAATAAAACTGTAAGCGGAGAGAACCACAAAAAACACGGTCAGAACGTAGCGTATGCTCCTCGGTTCAATTGCTTCGTCGGGTGTCTGCGGGCTTACAACAGTCTCAATGTAAAGCTGCTGACGTCGAGCCTCTTGGCGCGCCGTCTGCAAGGCGCTGATGGCGATGCCGAGATCCCGGTCCGCAAATCCGCGATCGAGGGTCAAGCGTTGGTAAACTTCTATTTTTGATGCCAAGGGACTTGCGCCACCCGCAATCTTGGAGCTTTCGGTAGCGATCTGACTTTGCAGAGCTGCGACATGGCTCCGAAGGCTTTGGATCACTGGGCTCGAAGGAGACCCCTGCAGCGTTTCATTAAGCTGACGCTGCGTATCCGCAAGTTCGCCCTTCAATCGAGTGACAAGGTCGACGAGCTTGAGAGAATCCGCCTGAGGGTCGAGCATAAATTCACTGTTGCGAAAGCTGGTAATTTTCTGTTGCGCTTCGACGACACGACGCTCAGCGCGCTGCAATTCCGACTCGGCATAAGCAATCGCGTCTGCATGAGCACGCGCGTTCATCTGGTTCACCAATTCTTCACTCAAAAGCAGAAGAGATCGAGCCAGCTTCTCCGCATCCTCTGCGCTGAAGGCGGAAACACGTAAGGTGACCATGCCGCCCTTGCTCTCATACCACGCATCGACGCGATTCAAGTAATATTCATAGAGTGCTTCGTAACTGTCGCCCCGCCAAGGCTTAGGATAGGCGGAAAAAATGTCCACACCGGGACCGCTGAAAATGGGCTTAAGAGGAAAACGATCATTAAGTTTACGCACGCCATCGCGGGAAAGTATGAAATCGATTACAGCATAGGTATCGTCTTCAGCCCTGGTTATTCCGAAAGAACGGAATAGTGACGATAACCCACCACCTTGTGCCCCACGAACACCTCGCACGGTAAACTGCACTTCGACAACGTACCGGTTCGAGGCGAGCAAAAGGTAGTATATGCCACTCACCACGGTCGGTAGCGCCACAATCAAGAGGAACAATGTCGCGACGAGCGACAACCTGTAGTTGCGGAACATAATTCTTTCTAGTTCGAGCCACTGTAACCCGCGCTCTATATGGCAAATGTGTCAGAATGCCGATGATCTTTCACCTTGCCACACTATAGATGTCCGCGCCGTACACGGCAGGAGTCACCGCTGTACCCACTATGCGCAGGAACTTGGCGAGTTCAGCGCCGGGCGCATTCGTTATGAAAACGATATCCCCGTCATGCATGTAGAAACCCTTGGCGTAAAACAGGCCCTCCGCACTGCGCAAATTCAACCTGTAGATGATCGGCACCTGCTCTGAGCCTTCCACAGGTTCGCCAAACATTGCTGAGACCAAGCTGGCAGGCTCGTAGCGGAATATCAACACGTTTGCCGCATCTGCTTTCTCGTCATCCAATCCTCCAGCCCTTCCTATGGCTTGCGCCAATGTAACGGACGGCATGTCGAAAGGAATATCCGATTGGGCGTGTGCGGCGCCCAGAATGGTGTAAGTCCGCCTGTGACCGTAAACGCTGAGCACATCGCGGGGGCTAAGCCGGATATTTTCCTCGGCACTCTTGGTCAAGACCAGGAAGGGAACTGTGACGACTTTGCCGCCCCGGCTCAAAGAAATATACGTGTCGTTAATAGGAGTCCGGATCCCGCCAACCATCGAGATCGCATCGAGTATCCGCTCGTTGCTCGGACTAAGCTGCACCATCCCTCCCGGCACGGCATCGCCGGTAACCGTGACAGAATTTGCGGCGCTTTTCGTGACACTCACCAATGCCTGCGGATCGACCGCTTTGGATGAAAGTTTCCTGACAACAGCCGTCTCAACCTCGCGGGGAAGCTTGCCCGCCACCTTGATGTCGCCGGCGAAGGGAACGTTGATCGTTCCTCCTGGCTGTACGACCTGATCGGGGATTACAGTTCCGCCAGCAGAACCAACCAAAACTGCTCCGCCACTTGATGCGTTAAAGAGATTGCCGGGAGCGGCTTCCCAAATATTCACTCTAACGATATCACCGATGCCAATCACGGGCGCAGACGTAGGCTGATACTGGGAAAAACCCGTCAGACTTGAGTTTGTCCCGGACCTCAGAGTCGATATGACATGTCCGTCAATATCGATAACTCGAGGACCGCCTCCCAAATCGGCGACGCTGGCCGTCGTGAAGAGATCTGGACCTGCCCCTGGCAGGGCTGAGCAAGCGGAGAGAACTGCCGCTGCAAAAATGGCGACAATACGAAATCGAATAATCACTTGCCCCTCGCAACGTTCGCCCAACAAACTAACTTCAATACGCCCAGTGTTCTGACCTGAAAGACTGATTCGTTGGGGGGTGTCGAGAATTTTGCAGAATTGCCCGGCAATGGCGGCTCTTTTCTGGAGCATAGGAGATAAGGAACAACAGTACTTCGAGCAAAGGGATGGCAACCTAAGATTGAAATAGATGCAATCTAAGGTAGAAATTCTTGGGCTTTTCGAAGACGGCCTTGTCCATGAACCCCGCAAGCTTCTCCAATTCGATCTCAATTGATAAATGGCTTGCGGCGAAGCCTTGTAGCGGCGACGGGTTTGAGTAAAGGGCGCCAAACGGGGAAAGGGCCTATCGATGGACCTTGCATGCGAAAGGCGCTGCGCTATGATCCACGCGGGCGACGACTTGCCAATTATGAGAAGCCACAGCAGAACGTGCTTGTGCTAAAAAATGGCCGAGGCCGTGTTTATGATGACGTGGGATATGCAACCTCGATTTACTCAGTATTGTGAGCTCCCGTGAGGCTGTTTCTCGATGTCACTCGCGTTGCTACTCGTATGATTGGTTCGGCGCCGACTGGCATCGACCGGGTCGAGTACGCCTATGCAACCGAGATAATATGTAAACCCAGCGGCGTTGACTCTGTGGGGGTCATAACGACGCCGTTGTTCACCGGCGCGTTGAGAAAGCCGTTGATCCAGGAGGTGCTCGGCCGAGTCGCGCTCGCTTGGAAGATCGGAAGCTCGCCGAAGGAAGATGCTCTATATCTCAAGCTCAAAGAGTATCTCGAGACGCCGGTGCAGCTGGATCGAACGCAAAGCTTTCGAATCGCCGATCTTCCGCTCCTCCAGCGCACGCGCGATCAAGCCATTTTCCCGGTCCGCTCGCTTGCGCGCGCCTCGACGCGGCTGAAACGCTGGATCGGGCGAGGTGCTGGTCAAACGAGCGTTTACCTCAACAGTTCCCACACTCAGCTGGAAAAAGTCGAGCGTTTCGAGTGGACAGAGGCCGCATCCATAAAATGCGTTTTCTTTATTCACGATCTTATCCCAATCGATTTTCCGGAATACGTATCCCCGCGTTCTCCTGCCCGGCATGAAGGCCGCCTCAACACCGTATCGCGGCTCGCGTCAGGCATCATTGTCAACTCGGACTACACCGCGCGGTCGGTTGCTGGGTATCTGGACGCACACAAAGTTGCAGCTCCGCCGATTGAAGTCGTTCCACTCGGCGTAACCGAGTGGTTCTTGGACAAGACCAAACTCCACCCGCCGCAGGCGACGGTGCCATATTTCGTGAACGTCAGCACGATCGAGCCGCGAAAAAACATGCTGTTTCTTTTTGCGGTATGGCGTCGCCTAATCGAAATCTTTGGGCCAGCCACCCCCCGACTTGTTCTCGTCGGCCATCGCGGCTGGGAGAACGAAAACGTCATTGATGTCCTCGATCGATCGCGGGGGCTTGCGCCTTTTTTGGTCGAGGCGTCCGGGCTAAGCGACGCTGGCTTGGCGTCACTCGTCCGAGGCGCGACCGCGGTCGTGGCGCCGTCAAGCGTCGAGGGCTATGGGCTTCCGGTTGCGGAGGCGCTTTCTCTCGGCGTCCCCGTGATAGCCTCGGATATTCCTGCTCATCGGGAGGTCGGCTGTCGTTGGGCGACATTCATCGACCCGATTGACGGGCTGACCTGGGTAAGGACATTGAAGGATTTTGTTGAAGCTGGGTCGCAACGGCGAGAGAAGGCGGCGGAGGTTGTGCGAGACTACCGCCCGCTAATGCTCACAGAACATGTGGTTCGCGCTACGGCTTTCGTTCAGGCAATTTCGGAAAAGCAGACGGCCGCGGCATAGCTCCACCCGTCGCTTCTGGCCGATTGCTTTCGCGAGCGAAAGTGCTCCGAGTTCGAGACATCCCCTTCGTGTCTCTGACAGGCTATGCGGAATCGATCCATCTACCAGACGAAGCCAAAGAAGCGCGGCGCATCGGAAAGCTGATCGAACTGCTTTCGGCACTCTCGGCGCTTTTGTAGCCCGTTTTTTCGGCCTCCGGGCGAGCCGCTGTCCGGTTGCCGTGCCTCTTCCGTGTGACACTCGCGATCCGTCATCAAACTCGCGCTTTATTTCAACCGCATCCGATATCTGCTAGCATCTTCCTGGCGACGCGACGTCCGTTATAGGGGAACCAAAATCCATTCCAAGGCCTTCGGTTGCGCGCCTTCAGCGGAGCTTTATGCAGCAACGCCTACTTACCGAATCGAGGCCTTTGGCCATCGCGCTCACCTGCGCGGCCTCGTTTCTTTTCGCTTTTCTCGACACCAGCGCGAAGTGCTTGGCCACGGTTGCGCATGTACCGGTGCTGCAGATCATCTGGGTTCGCTTCGTGGTCAACACCCTGCTGATCGTCGCGATGCTAGGTCCGAATGCGGCACTGCGCGCTTTACCGTCGAACAAGCTAATGAACCAGCTTCTCAGGAGCGTTTTCCTGATTGGCGCCACGGCCTTCAACTTTCTGGCACTCCAGTACCTTCAACTTGACCAGACGGCGACGATCTTTTTCTTGTCGCCGTTCGTCGTGGCTGCGCTTGCGGGGCCGATGCTAGGCGAATGGATAGGCTGGCATCGCCTGCTCGCCATTTGCGTCGGATTCGTCGGTGTTTTGTTTGTTACGCGGCCCGGCTTCGGCGGCATTCATTGGGCTGTGTCATTTTCTCTTCTCGCGACGCTGAGCTATGCGCTTTATATCCTGTGGACGCGCTATCTTGCACGGTTCGACAACGCCCGGACCACCCTGGTTTACACGCCGCTGGCGGGCACTTTTTTCGTCGCGCCCTTTGCGCTGGCAAGTTGGCAAATGCCAGGGGGGGCCTGGGTTTGGTTCCTTCTTCTGAGCACAGGGATATTTGGCGGCTTTGGACATTGGCTTCTGATCCTCGCGCATGAACGTGCGCCTGCTCTCATCCTGGCTCCGTTTGGCTATATCAACATCATCTTCATGATTGCGCTTGGGCTTGCCGTATTCGCCGATTTCCCAAGCTGGTGGACTCTGGCCGGTGCGGCAATCATCATCTCGTCCGGGGTTTATCTGCTTTTCAGGGAACGTCAGGCACCCGGTTCCACAGCCCCGGCTTCCTCCGCGACGGTAGTGGAAGGATAGGCTTCGCGTACGCGGGCTGCGAGGGCCGCAAAATTGCCTTCGCGAATGGACTGCCGGATCGCTGCCATAAGCTCCTGGTAGAAAGCAATATTGGCCCAGCTCAGTATCATGGGCGCGAGATATTCGCCAGCGCGGATGAGGTGGTGAATGTAGGCACGGGAATAGTCGCGGGCCGCAGGGCAGGCGCTCGTCCCGTCGAGCGGACGCGGATCATCGATATGGGCCGCGTTGCGCATGTTGAGCTTGCCGGCCAATGTGAAAGCCTGGCCGTGACGGCCGGACCTTGTCGGCATCACGCAATCGAACATGTCGATGCCGCGCTCAACAGCACCGACGATGTCCGCAGGCGTGCCGACGCCCATAAGGTAGCGTGGTTTGTTGGGAGGAAGGAGCGGCGTTGTCGACGACAGCGTCTCGAACATGAGCTTCTGGCCTTCGCCGACGGCAAGGCCGCCGACGGAATAGCCGTTAAAGCTCATGGAGGTCAAAGCTTCGGCGGATTGCGCGCGAAGCTCAGGATAAATGCCGCCTTGCACGATGCCGAATAGGGCGCGCCCTGGCACAGCGTGCTCATGGAAAGCCGTGAGGGAGCGTTCGGCCCAGCGCAGCGAAAGCTGCATGGACCGTTCGGTCTCATCGCGCGTCGCCGGATAGGGCGTGCATTCGTCAAACTGCATCTGGATGTCGGCGCCGAGAAGGTTTTGGACCTCGATGGATCGTTCCGGCGTCAATTCGTGAAGCGCGCCGTCGATATGCGACCGGAAGGTAACGCCCCGTTCGGAAACAGTGCGAAGCTGGCTCAGCGACATGACTTGATAGCCGCCAGAGTCGGTCAGGATCGGGCCATCCCACCGCATAAAGCGATGAAGGTCGCCAAGCCTGGCGATACGCTCCGCTCCCGGGCGCAGCATGAGGTGATAGGTGTTGCCGAGAATGACGTCCGCGCCTGTGGCTTTGACGTTGTCGACGAACACGGCTTTGACGGTTGCGGCGGTGCCGACCGGCATGAAGGCGGGGGTACGAATGATACCGCGGGGCGTTGTAATCTCGCCAAGGCGCGCATCGCCGTCATTGGCCAGGAGCTTGAAGGAGAAGGGTGTGGTCACAGCACCGGCTCAATTGCGCGGCGGAGCAGGGACGCATCGCCGTAAGAATAAAACCGGAAGTCCCCCGCAACGGCGTAGGCATACGCTTTCTTCATGAGTGCACTGCCGGAGAAGGCGCACACGAGCATGAAGAGCGTCGATTTCGGCAGGTGAAAATTCGTCATGAGGAAGTCGGCGCTGCGGAAGTGGTGGCCCGGTTTGATGAAAATCTTCGTAAAGCCCCGACGAGTCTCAATCAAGCCGTCTTCACGGGCAGCAGTTTCAAGAACGCGAAGCGAGGTGGTGCCCACCGCGATTAGTCGTCCTCCTTCGGCGCGGCACGTGTTGATCAGACGCGCGGCGTTCTCCGAGATCTCATACCACTCGGCGTGTAGCGCGTGATCGGCTATGTTTTCGGTCTTGACTGGAAGGAATGTTCCCGCGCCTACATGCAGCGTGACGAAAGCGCTGCGAACACCTTTCGCCGCTAAACTCTCAAGAAGTTCTGGCGTGAAATGAAGGCCGGCAGTCGGCGCAGCGACTGCGCCTGCAGCTTTGGCGTACACGGTCTGATAATCGGTCCGGTCGCGGTCGTCGGCGGGGCGGGTGGTTGCGATGTAAGGCGGGAGCGGCATGTCGCCATGTCTTGCCATGATCGCTTCGACGGTTGCGCCGCAAGACGCCATTAAGATGACCGCTCCATCTTCATCCTTCGCAGCGACAGTCAGAAGCGCACGTTCGCCGTTCCGGCTGAACACAACTATGTCGCCGGGGCGCAGCCGCCGGGCAGGACGCGCGAACGCCTTCCACACCCCATCTGGCAGCCTCTCGATCAAAGTGAGGGAGATCTCGACGTTAGGAGCGCCGGTTTCACGAGCCGGACGGTAGCCGCGAAGCTCGGCGGCAAGAACCTTGGTGTCATTGAACACCATGACGTCGCCGGCGCGCAGGAGAGAGGATAAATTCCGAACCCGGAGCTCGGAGAGGGGGGGATCCGATGCCGGATCAACGCAGAGAAGCCTCGCCGAATCCCTCGGCGAAGCGGGTCTTAGCGCTATCGACGATTTAGGCAGCTCGAAATCGAAGTCTTTCAAATGCACGGTCAATCGGCTGCCCAGAATGGCGAAAGCGCTTCAATATTTCTAGACAGCGTCTCCAACCCGCATTGTAATAATCTTGTCCGGGTCCTTGACAGGCTCGCCGCGCTTGATTTTATCGACGCTTTCCATTCCGTCGATAACCTTGCCCCAGACGGTGTACTTGCCATCCAGGAACGTCGCATCATCGAAGCAGATAAAAAACTGACTGTCCGCGCTGTCGGGATGATTAGCGCGCGCCATTGAGACGGTTCCCCGGACGTGGGGTTCTTTGCTGAATTCCGCCTTCAAGTTTTTGCCGGAGCCGTGGCGCCCCGTACCCGTCGGATCGCCGGTCTGAGCCATGAAACCTTCGATCACGCGATGGAAAACTACGCCGTCATAAAATTTCTCGTTCGCAAGCTCTTTGATCCGAGCGACGTGATTAGGCGCGAGATCTGGCCTTAGCTCAATCACCACGCGGCCTTGGGTTGTTTCCAGGACCAATGTATTGTCTTTATTTGGAGATGTCATGTTCTACTCTTCCCTAGCGCCGTCTAGACAGGAACTTTCTACCCAAAATACGGCGCCTTGATGCTAATCTGCCCATGAATGTGGTGATCAACGGGCGTCCGACGCAAGCTGCATTTTGATGATCTTGTCGGGATTGAAAACACGGCCGCCTTCGCCGGAGCCCTTTTTGATGCGGTCCGCGAGTTGCATGCCCTCGGTGACCTGTCCCCACACAGTATAGTTTCCGTTGAGGTGCGTGGCATCCTCAAGACAGATAAAGAACTGACTGTTGGCCGAATTGGGACTGCCGGAACGGGCTGCCCCCACGGCTCCGCGCTTAAAGGGCGTCGGGGTGAATTCAGCTGGCAGATCGGGATATTTGGAGCCGCCCGTACCATCGCCCTTCGGGTCGCCTGTTTGGGCCATGAAACCTGTTATCACGCGGTGAAAGGTAAGGCCGTCGTAAAAGCCTTCTTTGACAAGCTTCTTAATGCGCTGGACATGCTTGGGAGCCAAGTCGGGTCGAAGCTCTATAACAACGCGGCCATCTTTCAGGTCCAGATAGAGCGTGTTATCCGGGCTGGCTGCACGGGCGTGAGGGGCGCCGAGCAAGATCCCCGCTGTTGCGAGCAGCGCCATGAAGAAGATGGGTCGAAACATGATGAACCTTTGCGGCTATTGATTGTTTTTATCGGCCTCAGCCCCTAGCCGCGTATCAGGGCGGGATTTAGGCCGCGCTCATGAGCAGCGGACCTTTTCCTTAACTCTCCGTAGAACAGGCGGAGACACGAAAGGTGAGACATCCCCGCCGAGACTCGCGATTTGCCGGACGAGAGTTGCTGTGATGTGGGCGGTGTTGGGCGAGGCCGCGAGAAACACCGTTTCGATGTCCGGCGCCATGGTTCTATTCATGCCGAAGAGCTGCACTTCATAGCCGAGATCGGCCGCGTCGCGTATTCCCCTCACCATGAAACGCGCCCCATTCTGACGCGCGGCATCAACAGTGAGCCCCCGAAAAAGAACGACCTCGCCGCGATCCCCAGCCCCAAGCCTATCGAATTCTTCCTTCAGCATCGTGACTCGCTCTGCATCGGTGAACATGGGTGTTTTCGAAGGATGAACTCCGATGCCGACAATAAGCCGGTCGAATAATGCAAGGCCACGGCTCATGATGTCGAAATGACCGAGCGTTGGCGGATCGAAACTGCCCGGATAGAAACCGCAACGCATGCGCCGCCTCGCTCCATAGTTTATTCGGAAGTGTCGTCGCTGCCGTCGGCATCGCCGGCGTCACCCCCGTTTGTGCTTCCGTTGCCGTTTCCGTCGTCGTTGATGAGTTCGGCTGATACGACGCGTTCGTCCTGGTCCGTTCTGAAGATCGTCACACCTTGAGCCGAGCGCCCTGTGGTGGAGATGCCTTCGACCGGGCACCGGATCAGCTTGCCGCCGTTGGTCACGAGCATGATCTGATCGGTGTCTTCGACCGGGAAGGATGCGATAAGCCGGCCATTGCGCTCATTCACGGCCATAGCGATGATGCCTTTGCCGCCGCGGCCCGACGTCCGGTACTCGTAGGAGGAGGTCCGCTTTCCGAAGCCGCGCTCCGAGACCGTTAGTACAAATTGCTCGGCCCCGCCCATTTCTGCGTAACGCGCTGGGGTCAGATCGGCGATATCGCCGCCCTCGATCGTTTCGCTGTCATCGAGGCCGCCGACTTCAATCATAGCGTTTTCGACGTCGGCCGCCTCGCCAGCATCTGAGGAGGCACGCTCACCCGATGCGGCGCGCCGCATGGCGTTCGCCTGCTTGAGATAGGCCGCGCGCTCGGCCGGCATCGCTTCCATATGACGGAGTATAGCCAGCGAAATAACCCGGTCTTCGTCCTCGAGCTTTATGCCCCGGACGCCGGTCGATTCACGGCCCTTGAAGATACGCACATCCGTGACCGGGAACCGTATCGCCTGACCATCGGCAGTCGTCAGCAAGATGTCATCCGTTTCGCGGCAAAGCTGCGCACCGGCAATCTCATCGCCCTGATCAAGCTTCATGGCAATTTTGCCGTTCTGCCGAACTTCGGCGAAATCCGCGAGCTCGTTCCTACGGACATTTCCTGACCGCGTTGCGAAGAGGATGAAGACGCCGCTTTCGCCGCGCTCCTCTTCTGGCAGGGGCAGAATGGAAGTGATGGTTTCGTCTTGCTGCAGCGGAAGAAGATTGATTAACGCTTTTCCACGCGCCTGCGGGGCTGAAAGAGGAAGACGCCACACCTTCATCTTGTAGGCCATGCCGCGCGAGGACAGGAAAAGCACGGGCGTATGCGTGTTGGCGACGAAAAGCCGGGTTACGAAATCTTCGTCGCGCGTCGTCATGCCGGCGCGGCCCTTGCCGCCGCGGCGCTGCGCGCGATAAGTGGACAGCGGGACGCGCTTGATGTAGCCGCGATGGCTGACGGTTACGACCATATCCTCTTTTTGAATAAGGTCCTCGTCCTCGACCTCGCCCTCGATATCGAGAATTTCGGTCCGGCGCGGCGTGGCGAATTCTTCCTTGATGGCGATCAACTCGTCGCGCACGATGCCGATCACACGCGCCCTCGAGCTTAGAATATCGAGGTAGTCGCGGATCTTGTCGGCAAGCCCCTTGAGCTCGTCGCCAATCTCGTCGCGGCCGAGCGCAGTCAGGCGTTGCAGGCGCAGGTCGAGGATGGCTTTGGCCTGATCGATGGACAGGCGATAGACGTTGCCGTCGAGGATCTTGGAACGCGGATCATCGATCAAGGCAAGAAGAGGCGCAATATCTTCCGCCGGCCAATCCCGCGTCATAAGCTGTTCGCGCGCCGTCGCCGGATCAGGCGCCGAGCGGATCAGCTTGATGACTTCGTCGATATTGGCGACCGCAGTCGCAAGGCCGACGAGTATATGCGCTCTGTCGCGCGCCTTCGCGAGCAGGAACTTCGTCCGGCGCGTGACGACGGTTTCGCGGAACTGCGTGAAAGCCTGGATGAAGTCGAGCAGGTTGTGCTGCTCCGGCCGTCCGCTGTTGAGCGCAACCATATTGGCTGCGAAGACGGATTGCAATGTCGTGAAACGATAAAGCTGGTTCAGCACGACGTCCGGCATCGCGTCGCGTTTCAATTCGATCACGACACGGTAGCCGTGTCGGTCGGATTCGTCGCGCACGTCCGCTATGCCCTCGACGCGCTTTTCGCGCACGAGTTCCGCGATGCGCTCTTGCAGCACCGCCTTGTTTACTTGATAGGGGATTTCCGTCACGATCAGCGCGTCGCGATCCTTCCGGATCGTCTCGACGTGGATCTTGCCGCGAACGGCGATCGAGCCGCGGCCTCTCAGATAGGCGGCTCGGATGCCCGCGCGTCCCATGATGATGCCGCCCGTCGGAAAGTCGGGGCCGGGCACGTGCTCCATGAGCTGTTCGACGGTGATATTGGGGGTCTCAAGATATGCCAGGCAGGCGTTGATGACCTCGCCCAGATTATGCGGAGGGATATTCGTGGCCATACCAACGGCAATGCCGCCGGCGCCGTTCACCAACAGATTGGGGAAGCGAGCCGGAAGGACCGTTGGTTCACGCTCGGAATTATCGTAGTTGTCTTGAAAATCGACGGTGTCGTTTTCCAGATCCTGGAGAAGGGTATCGGAAATCTTTTCAAGGCGAACCTCAGTGTACCGCATCGCGGCTGGCGGGTCGCCGTCGACCGAGCCGAAATTGCCTTGGCCATCGATCAGGGGGACGCGCATGGAGAAGTCTTGCACCATGCGTACAAGTGCGTCGTAAACTGATTGATCGCCGTGGGGATGGTATTTACCGATGACGTCGCCGACGATGCGCGCGGACTTCCGGTAGGGCTTATTCCACTGGTAGCCGTTTTCGTGCATCGAATAGAGGATGCGGCGATGGACGGGTTTTAGTCCGTCCCGCACATCGGGCAGCGCGCGCGACACGATCACGCTCATCGCGTAATCGAGATACGACCGCTTCATCTCATCGGTGATCAAAATCGGACGGATCTCACCCGCCCCATGATCGCCGCTATTGCCTTCGGAATTGCCTGCCAAAATTAAACCCTTGGCTTCTTAGAAAGGAGAAAATCCTGAAGCCTTTATAAACCCTGCGAGCCTTATATATAGGAAACGGTGAAGCACAAGTGGAGCGCCGCGTGCACCATCCTCAGGGGAAAGCCTCAAAATGGGATTTCGTCGTCGAGATCCTTTTCAAAGGACTTAGGCGCTGAGTTTTCCCGGCTCTTTCCGGCGCTTGAGCTTTTGAAGCCGCCGCCGCGGCTGCTGTCGTTGGACCCGCCATCGAAATCGGCATGTCCGCCATCATTGAAGCCGGAGGCGCCACCGCGGCCTTCGAGCATCGTCAGCTGCCCATTATAGTTTTGCAGGACAACTTCCGTTGTATAACGGTCATTGCCAGCATTGTCCTGCCATTTGCGGGTTTGGAGCTGGCCCTCGATATAAACCTTCGCGCCCTTTTTCAAGTATTGCTGCGCGATCTTACCAAGCTGCTCATTGAAAATGACGACGCTATGCCATTCTGTCTTCTCGCGCCTCTCGCCGGACTGCTTGTCGCGCCAAGTATCCGTGGTCGCAAGCCGCAAATTGCAGATTGACCGCCCATCCTGGGTATGACGGACTTCCGGGTCCGCGCCGAGATTGCCGATAAGGATGACTTTATTCACCGAGCCCGCCATGGGAGCTCCTTTCTAAACCAGTGGCTTGCCCTTGACTTTACATCAAGCGACCGCCTGCATAAGCTGCTCCGGAGGGTTTTCCACACGTGAGCGGAAGAGATTGTTCGCATTATGTTCTAAGAAGCGCATGACCTCATGTCAAGCCATGCTGCTTCTCTGGGGCGTCAGGTGCAGAAAAACGCCACTTAGCGTTCAGCATTGCAGCACATTTCGGGGGGCATAAAAAACACACCGCATCACAAATACAGCCAATTTCCCGCTTGACGTGCGGCGGTACACGGCTCGAAGGTTCTCGCTGTCAAAGAGGCCGGATTTTGGCTGATTCTGTTGGTGTAAACCCAGGTGACGCTCTTGACCCGACGAACTGAAAGTATAACATCCCGCATGGATTAAGGCAGGGTGGATTGTGCAACAGCCATCGCGCAGAGAGCGCCGGATTGCTCCTTAAGAAGGCATGGATTAAGAGGAACTGAGATGACGAAAACGCAAGCGGCGGCGGCGCCCAAGACGGCTGCAAAACCAGAAAAGGCCGACATCGTCACCCTTCGCCATCTAGCGACGGAGGTCGCCGAAACACACGGCATTTCTCAGAAGCAGGCGAATGAAGTGCTCGCCGAAGCGATCACGAGCATTGGCAAACATTTGAAAAAAGGCGCGCGGATTCGCATTGCCGGACTTGGGACTCTTGAAGTTCGCAAGCGGGCTGCACGCATGGGCCGCAATCCTGCAACCGGCGAAGCCATCAAGATCAAGGCCAGCAAGAAAGTGGCTTTCCGCGCCGCCAAGGATCTGAGCGAAACAATTTGAGGAGGCCTATTCGGCCTCCTGTGGCTGGTGCGTCGCAGGCCCGGACTTATTTAGACCGGGGAAGGCATCCCTGCGGAAACTCGGCGCGCTCAGCGAGAATGTTCTTGATTGCGATAACTTCTTTCTCGATGGCGCTTAGTCGCTTCTCTGTTTCGGTTTTGTCGCGGTCAATTCCAGACATAATTCCGCCGGCTGCATAACCTGCCACGGTCAGGCACGCTCCAAAAGTGATGACCATGGCGAAGGGCAAGTAGATGCGGTTCAGTGATATGTCGTGGCGGCCCTGCGGACCGGCGTCCGGGTGAGGAGAAGACGGTGTCTCAGGCGCAACCGTTGTCATCGAACGCGCCTCTCCATCTTCGCAGGGCACGGCTTGTGCGTAGCTGCGACTTCCGCCCTCACGATAGCCTTGCCTTCCTCGATGTAGTGAAGGCGCAGGTACAGGAAGCCGAGCAGTGCCGCCGCCAACGCTAGTGTTCTGACTCTAACGCTTGGCTCCCAGATTTCACGGCACTGAGAACAGCTCGCGCGCGTTCATTTTTTTCAAGAATAATATCGGCGGTCTTTGTCCACACGAAGGGTTTTGGGGAGG
>Ga0074046_10000408_pt1 | contig 39520 bp, 42 predicted proteins | sample BogForMeECP23OM3_FD_94441 | JGI IMG/M metagenome (GOLD analysis project Ga0074046, IMG submission 94441) | Bog forest soil microbial communities from Calvert Island, British Columbia, Canada - Bog Forest MetaG ECP23OM3 | ecosystem: Environmental > Terrestrial > Soil > Wetlands ... | reverse complement strand
CAGTGGGGATCTCAAAGCAAGAAGATTCCTGATTCAAATGAAAGAAATCGCTAACAAAATGATTGTCGGTAACATTCACAGGTTCCTACAATTTCTCATCATTGAGGTTTTCTACAGAGCATAAATTTCTTATTGATTTACTTAGGTAATACGGCGTCATCCTAATTGGGGGCGCCACAGCGGCGGGGGCGAAGCCCCCAGGAGCGTCTAATATTCCAAAAAAATTACGTGATCTCCGTCTCTCCGAGGAAAGCCCCCGGCTCCTTCACGACCTTCCCGACAACCTGCGCCCCTTTCACCATCTTGAGCACGCATTCAACACTGCCCTTCGGCACTACGTACGCATAGCCCATGCCCATGTTGAACGTGCGGTACATCTCGACCGGAGAGATGTCACCGGCTTTCTGGATCCAGGAGAAGATCTCCGGCGGGTTGAGGGGAGTGTCGAACCGGAACCCGTATTTGCTGAGCCGGTTGAAGTTGAGCAGGCCGCCGCCAGTGACGTGGCACATTCCGTGCACGGTGCAGGACGCCGCGACTTTCAGGCTCTCGGAATAGATCCGGGTCGGGGTGAGGAGTTCCTCGCCGAAGGTTTTCTTCCCTTTGAACTTCTTGTCATAGCCGGCATACTTCTCCACCACGCGTCGGGCAAGGGAGAGGCCGTTGCTGTGGACACCGGTCGAGGCGACGCCGATGATCACATCGCCCGGCTTGATCTTGTCACCGGCGATGATCTTATCCTTCTTCTGCATGCCGAGGCAGGTACCGGCCAGGTCGAGGCCGTTCACGAGGCCCTTGAGCGAAGCGGTCTCCCCGCCCACGATATCGATGTTCGCCTGCTTCGCCCCCTCGTTGAGGCCGATCCCGATCTGGGCCATCTTCTCGATGGAGAGCTTGTCGGTTGCAATGTAATCGACGAACGCGATCGGTTCCACGTTCATCACGTAGAGGTCGTTGACGTTCATGGCAATGCAGTCGATACCGACCGTGCTCCAGTCCCCCTGCTGATCGGCGACGAGCATCTTCGTGCCCACGCCATCCGTGGTCAGGGCGAGGGTCATCTCGCCGAAATCGATGAGACCGGCAAAGTGGCCGACGGATCCCATCATCTTCGTGCTGCCCTTGCGCTTGTAACCAAGGTTACTGATCAGCGCTTTTATTGCCGTGGCTTCGAGATCGATATCCACGCCGGCTTCTGCATAGGCGCTCTTGCCGGCAGCTGTGCCGGGGGTCTTTACAGGAACCTTACCGGGGCTCTTACTGGTACTCTTCACGGGATTTTTACTGGCAGCTGTCTTACTCATCGCTCTCCTCCGACAGATGGAACTCGTCGTGGAGCACCCGGACTGCCTTTGGTCCGTCGTTCTGGCTCACGACAAACGAGATGTTCGCCTCGCTTGACCCCTGCGAGATCATCATCACGTTCACTTCCGCGTGGCCAAGCGCCGTGAAGATCCTCCCCCCGGTGCCCGGGGCCCCAGCCATGCCGGCCCCGACCACTGCAACTGCACAGACGTCATGGTTGTGGGAGACTTCCCGTACCACGCCCTGCTTCATCAGCTCGGAGAGGGCTTTTACTGCGGATGACAGGTGTGACTCATCCACGATCAGCGATATGTTCGCCTCGCTCGACCCCTGCGAGATCATCATCACGTTCACTTCGTGGTCGGCGAGAATCGTGAAGATCGCTTTTGCCACGCCGGGCCGCCCGATCATCTGGGCGCCGTTGATGTTGATTGCTGCAACTTTGTCGATATACGTCAGGGCTTTTACCACGCGGTTGTCGCGCTTGCCGTTGCGCACGATAACTGTGCCGGGATGGGAGGGATTGAAGGTGTTCTTGACCCGGACGAGGATGTTCTTGCGCATCGCCGGCTCGATTGAACGTGGGTGCATCACCTTGGCGCCGAAGTACGAGAGCTCCATCACTTCCAGGTAGGAGAGCGAGGGCATCACCCGGGCATCGTTTATGACACGGGGATCGCAGGTCATGATCCCGTCGACATCGGTCCAGATCCAGATCTCGTCCGCGTCAATACCGGCGCCGATAATGGAGGCAGAGTAGTCTGAGCCGCTCCTGCCGAGCGTGGTGAGAACCCCGTCCCGGGTGCAGCCCATGAACCCCATGATCACCGGGATCTCTTTCCCGAGGAGGGGGCCGACCCGCCTCTTGATCCGCTCGTCGCTCTCCGGGAGTGATGTGGATTCCCCGTGCTGGGGGGTGGTGAGGATGCCGGCCTCGCAGCCGTCCATCACGGTCGATGCGATGCCCCGCTGCCTGATAGCTGCTGATAGGATCGGGGCGAGGAGCCGCTCGCCAAACGATATGACATAGTCCTTTGAGCGGGGAGTGAGTTCCCGCAGGTTGTAGATCGCAAACAGGATGTTCTGGAGCCGAATGAGCTGCTCTTCCATCTCCGCCCCGACTTCTCCCACACAATCAGGTGCCGCTCCTTCGAGCGTGGTAATATGGCGCCTGCTGAGCGCCTGGATCAGGGGGGCGATAGCGGTGTCATCCTTTGCGGTCGGAAGCGCGGTGGCGATCCCGATGAGCTGGTCGGTCACACCACGCTGGGCAGACACGACGACGGCGAGTTCGTCTCCTGCCTTGTGGTGCTTTTCGAGGATGTCGACAACACGCTGGATACACTGGGCATCGGCAACGGATGTCCCACCGAATTTCATCAAAAATCTCATTCTTTCGCTCACTTTTGGACGTGCCATTTATTTATGTAACTATACGATCCACAAAATAATAAGATGCCTGCAGATGAGGTTTGTGACTGCCACGTGCTTGTGATCGGGAGCGGAGGAGCGGGCGTCCGCGCGGCAATTGAGGCCTCGGAGTACGGCGAAACCGTCCTCATCTCCAAGACTATCGTGGGAAAAGGTGGCTGTACCCCGATGGCGGAAGGGGGATACAACGCGGTCCTGCGGGAGCAGGATGCCTGCGGGATCCATTTCGAGGACACCCTGAAAGGCGGGGCATATCTCAACAATCCGGAACTGGTCGATCACCTGGTAAGGGAGTCGCCTCTCCGCATGGGCGACCTTGTGAAGTGGGGCGCTGTTTTTGATTTTACGGAAGACGACGAGCTCGCCCAGCGGCCGTTCGGGGGCCAGCGGTTCCCCCGTACCTGCTATGCCGGCGACCGGACCGGCCACGAGATGATGGTGACCTTGGTAGAGCGGCTCGATGGCACAGGAGTTACGACTCTGCAGGAATATACCGTCATCGACCTGCTGAAAGATGGCGATGCCGTGCTCGGGGCGATGGCGCTGGACGAAAAAGGAGACCTCGTCCTTCTGAAAGCGGACAGTACGATCCTTGCTACGGGAGGAGGAACGAAGATCTACGATATCTCCACCAACTCCTCAAGCGGCACCGGGGACGGGTTCGCGATGGGATACCGGGCCGGGGCAGAACTGATCGACATGGAGATGGTCCAGTTCCACCCGACCGGTGCGGTCTACCCCTACGATGCACGGGGCCGGCTCGTTACCGAGGCGGTCCGGGGCGAGGGCGGGATCCTGAAGAACGCGAAGGGTGAGCGGTTCATGAAGAATTATGATCCCGCACGTATGGAACTCTCCACCCGGGACGTGGTAGCCCGGGCAATTGCGACCGAGATTCAGCAGGGCAGGGGAACCGTACATGGCGGGGTCTACCTCGATGTGACCCATCTCCCCCGGGAGCAGATCGAGACCCGCCTCCCGGTGATGCTCGAGCAGTTCCTCAGGTTCGGTGTCGATATCCGCACCACGCCGATGGAAGTCGCTCCCACTGCCCACCACGTCATGGGCGGTCTCCGGATCAACCCCCACGGACAGTCCACCCTCCCGGGGCTCTTCGCCTGCGGGGAAGTGGCCGGGGGGGTCCACGGTGCAAATCGGCTCGGCGGCAATGCGCTGGCCGACACCCAGGTGTTCGGTAAACGGGCCGGAGAGGCCGCAGGAAAAGCCGGAACGCGGAAAAAGACCGTGGACAGGAAGCAGGTCGGGGCCCAGCAGAAGCGGATCGCCGGTTTCCTTGCCGGGAACACAAACCCGGCTCTCGTGCGCAGGGAACTCCAGCTCGCGATGTGGCAGGGGGCCGGGATATTCCGGAACGCGGGTGACCTTGAGAACACCCTTGCCACGGCAACGCAACTTTCAGGTGTGCATCTCCGGGCAGCATCAGCCCGTAACCTTGCCGAGTGCTGCATTGTGCAGAACATGTGCTGTACCGCTTCGCTCGTCTGCCGGAGCGCCCTGCTCCGTCGCGAGTCCCGCGGGGCGCACGTCCGTACTGATATCGCGCAGTCGTACGATGCAGAGCAATCGCCCTTCGGCCATACGTTCATCTCGCAGTCCTGCGAGGGTATCGAACCCAGTGAGGTGAAGCCATGAAAGAACTCTCGGTCAGGGTATCCCGGTTCGATCCGGACAAGGACAAGGCACCGCATCTTGAGACCTACACGGTGAAAGTCAACGAAGGCGCCCGGGTCCTCAACGTGCTCCACGCGATCCACGATGAAATCGACCTGTCCCTCTCGTACCGCTACTCCTGTTCATCAGGCCAGTGCGGGAGCTGTGCGGTACGGGTGAACGGCGAGCCGGTCCTGGCCTGCATGGAAGAGGCACGTGACGGGATCACGATCGAGCCCCTGCGCCTTGACGTGAAGCGTGACCTCGTCACCGATCTCGTGCCGCGCCTCGAACAGATCGCCTCGCTCGTACCGAAGAAGGAGACCGTGCTCCCGAGGAAGGCTGATATCGATGCCATGAAACCCCTCAAGGACTGCATCGAGTGCCTCTGCTGTGTCTCGGTCTGCCCTGCAGTGGACGTGACAAAGTTCCTCGGCCCGACCGCGATGCGTCAGGAGATGCGGCTCTCGCTCGACCCCCGGGACAGCGGCGACCGGGTCCCCGACGCGGTCCGGGACGGCCTCTTCACCTGCACCACCTGCCAGGCCTGCTGGAAGGTCTGCCCCAAGGAGATCGAAATCCCGGCAAAGGCGATCGAGAAGCTCCGGGCCCACGCGAACCGGAAGGGGCTCACCCTCCCCCGGCATCTTGAAGTTGCGGCCCTCATCAAAGAGACCGGCAGGAGCGTGGCCCGGACCGGCACCACGTTCCTCGAACAAGTCGGGGAAATCCTGGAACCCTGCGGGCCCGTGAAGGTAACGGTCGGGTTCTTCATCGGCTGCATGTACAACATGCGCCAGATCCAGTCGGCACTCGATGCAATGGAAGTGCTGAGGCGGAATGGCATCCGGGTAATAATTCCCAAAGAGCAGGTCTGCTGCGGTTCGCCCCTTATCAGGACCGGACAACTCGCTATCGTTGATTCACTCAAACGGTGGAACATCGAGACCTTCACGTCACGGAAGATCGACACCGTCATGACGATGTGCGCCGGGTGTGGCTCTACGCTGAAGAACGATTACAAGACACCGTTCAGGGTCATGGACATCAACGAGATCCTCGTGAAATACGGGATTGAACCCCCGGCACGCCTCCCGATCAAGGCAACCTACCACGATCCCTGCCACCTGCTGCGGGGGCAGGGGATCCGCGACCAGCCCCGGGAGCTGATCCGGCAGGTCGTCGATCTCGTGGAGATGCCCTCCATCTGTTGTGGTTCGGGTGGAGGAGTGCGTTCCGGCAACCCGGACGAAGCGGCAGCGCTCGGGAGCAGGCGAGGCGAGGAGATCAAAAAGACCGGCGCGGAGATCGTGATCACCTCCTGCCCGTTCTGCGAGTTCCATATCATGGGGCACACGGAGAAGCCGGTCAAAAATATTGCAACGGTTTTGCTTGAGGGGTACCGGGAGAAGGACCGGAAGAGCGCAAAGAAGTGAAAGGGCCGGACCCTTTATCCGGCACTAAAATCAAAGCGACAGTAATATTATGGATCCAATATATTTTCAATAATGCAGGGAGGGAGTCCGGGCAGGGCGGTGCTGCTGGCGGTTTGTTTGTCGCTGGTATTTTTAACCGCGGCTTCAGCATTTATCGTATCTTCATTTTCCATCAACCCCAGGGGATCCCTTACGCAGTGTGAGGCCGTCTCCGGAAATTTTACGATCACGTAATCCCCTAATGAGACCGGGACACTCTCATCCTTACCAGACGGGGAATTTTTTACAGATATTGATCGCCCGAACTGGTCGATAATCCTGTTCAGCGATGGCGTGGAAACTTCCAGAGTTTCGATCAATAACAAGACATTTTTCCTTTCCACCCTCAACGTGACGGACTCAGGTAACCCGGGATCAAAAAGAACATTACAGGTTTCGTTCTCCGGGTGGACACCGGATGTTTCACGAATAACAAATGTGACCGTGCTGAGCATCCGCGAACTGGACACCACAGAAAATCGAATTGAACCCACACAAAAATTCATTTATACAGCACTGGCGATCGATTGTGACTGCGTGGTATACTGCTATGGCTATACTGATAATCCCGATACTCTTCTCGAACCGTTAGGAGATCGCATACGGGAAGCCACAGCAAGTGGTGTGGATACCTCCGCAGCGGAGGAAAAATACAATGAAGCACGGCGGGATATCGCTTCTGCACGAGCACGACCTGAGACCCAGTACGCCGAGGCATATAATGATCTGGATACTGCAAAGGCTGCAATTTCCGATGGGGAAACTGCGCTCGACAAGGCATGGGCGGAGAGCGAGATCGCGAATGCCCAGGCCCCGATCAATAACACAGATGCAGTTATCGCATGGCTCAAAGGCAACAGCAGCACAGCGAATAACCCGGACCTTGCCCAGATTATTGCAGAGCGGGACGTTGCCGCGAATTACCTCTCTGCCGCAAATGATGAGATTGCCAATGGCAATTATTCCGCGGCTCGTGAAAAGGCACAGGAAGCATGGCGGAAGAGGAATGAGAGCTATACCGGCGTACTGGAATATCAGGACGAGTGTATGGGATGCGGGGGGGTTCCATTTCCGATAAAAGTATATTTTTTCGCCGGCATCGGTGTGTTCGTGCTTTTCATTGCGGGAATCTTCCTGTGGATGAGGAAAACCAAAATGTAACCGGTAAAATTTTTGCAACAAAATTTTCCGGCCGCACACACACTACCCACGAATAATTTCCGGAACCCGGGATCACCCGATCGCCCCCTACCGGACACGTCCTGAATCCTGTTCCCCAGCCCGGTCCTCAAACTGGAAGGGTTCTGTTAGCGCAGTTTTGCCTCTCCGGCGTAAAAAATGAAAATCGGGAGCCAGACTAAACGATTTAAAATAATTTCCGCAGGTGTTTTTGCGAATTCCGCAGTTTTTGGGGAGACCTAAATTTTCGAGGGATATATGAAACGTCCAAAATAACCCCCGTTTGTCAAAATAAGCCTGATTTGCAATAGGGGGTTTCCTGGCGAGAGGGGTACTCCCCATGATACGATTCTCCGACGTGAGCCATATCCCATGATAATTTCCAGGGGGATCGCGGTCCTGCGCCGGGATCGGAACTGGCTTGCCGGATCCGGAAATTACCCGGAGCCTCAGGTCCTGCGAAAAATTTCCCGGAATTTTTTTTAGGATTTTCTCAAAGACAATTAAAAAAATTACCGGACCGGAATCCCTGCTGTCCATTTCGCGCCGGTTATACCGGAAAAATTTCGCGGCCGGATGAAAGCCGGGTGATTTCCCACCTTACTGCTTCACCAGGTACTCGAACGCCTCAAGCGCCGCCTTCGCCCCGTCACCGGCAGCGATGATGATCTGCTTGCTCTTCACGTTCGTGATATCACCGGCAGCAAAAATTCCGGGGGCGCTCGTGCAGCCATTGATATCCACAACGACCTCCTTTTTATCGTTCAGGTCGACCAAGCCTCCGAGCATCTCGCTGTTCGGGAGCCATCCGATCTCGATGAATATCCCGTCAAGGCCGATCTTCTGCTCGGCCCCCGATTCATCCTTAATGGTGACACCGGAGAGGAACTTCTCTCCGTGCAATGCCGTGATCACGGTGTTCTTGTGCACCGTGATATTTTTCTTTGTGTTCAGTTTTTCGACATAAACCGGGTCGGCACGGATCGAACTCCTGACGATCAGGCTCACCGACTTTGCGATCTCGCTCATCTCCAAAGCAGTCTGGAGTGCGGAGTTACCGCCGCCGACTACCGCTACCATCTTGCCCTTGTAGAGCGGCCCGTCGCAGGTGGAGCAGATCGAAAGCCCGCGGCCGAGGTAATGCTCCTCGTTTGCCACGCCCAGCTTTTTCGGCCGGTTCCCCTGCGTGAGGATCAGTGCCCTTGCCCGGATCGTATTGTCCGAGAGGGTTTTGACAACGAATATGTCCTCCTCCCGGGTGATGGACACGACCTTGTCCAGCTCCAGGCGGATATTGAGGGTCCTGACGTGCTCCTCGAATTTCTTCATCAGGTCCTCACCGGAGATCATCCGGTAGCCCATGTAGTTCTCGATCGCCCATGATTCCAGCGCCTGCCCGCCAATATTTTCGCTGATGACCATGGTATTGAGCATCTTCCGTGCGCAGTAGACGGCCGCCGTCAGTCCTGCAGGACCTGCACCGACAATCAGGACTGCATAGATATCCGTGGCCTCAGACTCGCCGAAGAGCTCGTTGAGCCGGGGTGCGTCGAACCCTACAATCACTTCGTTGTCAACAGTAATGACCGGGACCCCGCGCTGGCCTGACAGCTCGATCATCTTCTCTGCAGCAGCCTCATCGGTACCGACATCGATGCTTTCGTACGGGACGCCATATTTCTCCAGGAAGGCCTTGGCCATACGGCAGTACGGGCAGTTCTTAGTCGAATATACGGTGATTTTGGTCATTAAGCCGTAAACGTTCCAGAAAAATATAAAGATGTTGACTGGGACAACCGGCACGATTCGTATCCGGTCAAACGCAATCTTCTTTTTGGACGACTCCCTATACACCATTAGAGATACCCGTATGAATTCCCCGCACCCGATAACGAGGCTGCACCGGTACGTCCTTATCTGTCTTGCATTTCTGATCCTTGCCGGGTGCGTTCATGCCATTCCTGCCGGTGCAGCGACCGGCACACAGGCTGAACCTGCGGTATACCTGGACTTCAATGAGGGGAGCGGCAATATAGCGCTTGACGCGTCTGGCCACGGGGATGCAGGAACACTCTACGGCCCTACACGTACCGAAAGCGGGGGATGCGGGGGCGCACTTGTATTCAACGGTGAGAACGCCTATCTCACCATCCCCCCAAGTACCCTGAACCACCCGACACAGGAGATCACGGTCTCGACATGGTTTTACGTTGATCAACTCGAACCCCAGACACTGGTCTCAGCCTACAAGGACGGGGGATACCAGCTGGGATTTGACGATGGCAACGACCTGTACTGGACGGTGAACCTTGTGGGAACCGGGGACGTCTCAGTAGCGGTCCTGCACGAGGGGATCACTCCCCGCCAGTGGCACTATGTTACCGGCACGTATGATGGCAGTATCTTAAAAATATACCTCGACGGGGTGCTCAGGAACCAGGTCAACGCGTCGGGCACGATCAATTACGAATACAATAATTATGTTATCCTCGGCGCCGACGCCGGTACGGATTCTGCGCCGGACACACCCTGTCCCCACTACCTGCAGGGAGGCCTTGACGAGGTCAGGATCTACAATGTGGCACTGGAATACAGCCAGGTCATGGACGACCGGTTCCGGTGCTCGCCAGCGCCGGGGACACTTTCGCATGAGCCCCCGAATGCAACTGCCATCTCACCTGCATGCACGATCAATTCCGGATCTGTCCTGCTCGGAAACGGTGATACGATTGCGCGGACCCTCGTTTTCACCAACAAAAACCAGAACGGGACATGGCAGGTCTCCGTTCCACCGGGTTCCAGGCTGGTGGTGGGAGCAGACGATCGTTATTCCACAACAAGTCCCGATTCGTGGTATATCGAGATCGCAGATTCCAGAGGAAGGATCGACCGGTCGGTGGCCTTCCCTAATACCCACAATACCCCGATCGAAGGGGTGATCCCCTCAGGGAATGCAACCGTCACGGTCCGCTATTTTGATGGCACGTACCGGTTCCCGGTCAGCGTTGCGGTCTGGTTCCAGTCCGTCCCGGCGCCTCAACTTCCACCCATAATCACCCCGCAGAATATCCTGGCCAACCCCATCATCGCGATCTATTCGGCCTCATGGGCGACCCTGATCGCTGTCCTGCTCGTGGTCATCTGGCTGCACAGGCGCAGATCGGAGCGCCGTAAAGAAGAGACCGGAGCCGGAAAAGAGAAAGAGTAAAAGATTTACAGGGTGATTTCCCGGAACTGCTTGCCAAAAACCCCGCAGATCGGGCACTTGTCGGGTGCTTTCACGAATTCGATATTGCCGCAGACCGGACAGAGGAAAACCTTCTCCCTCCCGAGGTCGTGGCCCGCCTTGATTGCGTCCAGGGCATTCTTGTAAAGTGCCGCGTGCACCTGCTCTGCCTTCATCGCGTGAGTGAACGCAATGATCGCGTCAGTCTTTTTCTCATCCTCTGCCACCCTGACAAAACCGGGGTACATGGACGTGAACTCGTGGGTTTCTCCTGCAATGCTCGCCTCAAGGTTCTTCTCGGTCGGGCCGACCATCGCAAGGACTTTTAACAGCTTTTTTGCATGGATCGTCTCGGCTTCCGATGCGGCCTTGAAGAGCGTTGCCACGTTCATGAATCCTTCCTCGGCAGCTTTCTCAGAGAACGCCAGGTATTTCCGGCTTGCCTGAGATTCCCCGGCAAACGCCTCCTTTGCATTGTCGCTTGTTACCATGAGGGAATGATATGACAGGGGCTTAATTTAAAGATTCTTCAAGGGGCACCACGGAACGAGCCCGTATTAGGGAGTGGGCGTGGCCAGGGGATCCCGCCACGGGTATCGCATATCTCAAATCGAATAATTTAACATCGATAAAAAGAAAGGATATACTGCTGCAAATCAATACCCCGGAACTCAAATACCATACGGGATATTCCACAAATCATCGGTAACAGCCGGGAAAGAAACACAGGAGGCCTCGGGAAGGCCAACACGGGATACCATGCGAAAGATGAAAGACATGCCCCTGCAGGATCGGCCGCGGGAGAAGATTGCGAAACGGGGAGCAGCTGCTCTCTCTGATAACGAGCTGATCGAGGCGATAATCGGCAGAGGGACGCGGACAAAGGATGTACGGATGATCTCGCAGGAGATCTGCGGGATCCTCAGGGACCGACGGCAGGGTATCCGGTACGAGGACCTGTGCGCCATTGAGGGGATCGGTCCCGGAAAGGCATCCCAGATCCTGGCCTGCTTCGAAATGGGGAGGCGCTACTTTGAGACAGCACCGGCAGACCGGGTCACAAAACCGGAAGATATCCTCCCGCTGGTTGCCCACCTCCGGGACAAACGGCAGGAGCACTTCACCTGCATCACCCTCAACGGTGCGGGGGAGGTGCTGGGGAACCGGGTCATCACGGTCGGCCTCTTAAACCACAGCCTTGTCCACCCGAGGGAGGTATTTGCCGATGCGATCACGGACAGGGCAGCCTCCGTTATTTGCGTGCACAACCATCCTTCGGGGTCCCTGGAGCCAAGCAGCCAGGATATCGCGATTACCACCCAGCTCAAAGAAGCCGGATCCCTTATTGGTATCCAGCTGGTTGACCATGTGATCGTGACGAGAACCGGGCACCTGAGCCTGCGGGAACGCGGGCTGATCTGATGAGGGCGTTTACCGGAACCTGCTGTTCCGGCGCATGGGTGGCAGCACTGCACGAGTCCCGGTGTGAGGCGTGAAATCGGGAAGCCTGCCAGTGAGCCGCATATTCCTGTAGCCGTAAAAGGGGTCCTGTCCGCACCTCCCGGCATTTTCGAAACATTGATGTCTGCACTGCCTAAATCGGATACATTAACAAGCCGCTGGTAGGAGATCACGGCCGGTTACCGGATTGATATATGGCAGACAATACCCCGGATTTTCCGGTAAGAGGGTGCGGATCCCATCGGAACCGGTTTTCCTGTGCCAGGATTCTTTTTGTCCTCATCCTCGTCTCCCTGATCCTGTATCCGGTGCTTGCTGCACCATCGGCCGGTCCGGAAAACATGTCCGGGATAGTGTGGGAGAAAACGTTCGGGCAGCATATACAGGGCAGCGGTCATGCCGTCATCATGACAAACAACGGGGGCGTTGCTGCAACCGGCGAGGTATTGGGAGCCGACGGGATACCGCGCCTCTCTGTTGTCACTGCAGACGGAAACGGAAACCTGCTCTGGGAATACGTGGGCGGGGAGGGAACCTATGAAGGAAATTCCCTCATGCAGACTCCTGATGGCGGGTTTATTGTTGCCGGCAGTTCCGGCGATGGGGTGCGAACCGGGGTGCTCCTCCTGAAACTGGACAGCGGGGGGAGGATCGAATGGAACAGGACATTCCTTGCGGGAACCTCCGGGCAGGCAGATGCCATCAGGATAACCAGCGATGGGGGCTATGTGATCGCCGGCTCTGTACAGGGAGACAGCGGGCCCGGTTCGTCAAACTGGGACGGCTATATCCTGAAGACGGATGATCAGGGAATCGAAGAATGGAGCCGTTTTTTTAAGGGCGTGAAAAATGATTACTGCACGGCAATCGAGCAGACACCTGATGACGGGTTCATTGTTGAAGGCACTACGGACAGTTACGGTACCGGGGGCAATGAAACCTTCCTGGTACAACTCAATGCCCATGGCGATGAAGGGTGGTTCACTACGTTCGGAGGGCAGGGATATGACCGTGGCATCGGCTTTTCCAGGATGGCAGATGGAGGATTTACTGTGGCAACGCTCAGTTGCAACCCTTCGGACGCAGCCACCAATTGCACTCTGGGGGTAATCCGTACTGATTCCCGCGGGAACGAACTGGGAAGGACAGTTATTCCGGTCCCCCGGGGGGCAGACGGTACGGCGTTCGCAACATCGGCTGGCGGTTCCGGCGCGATTGCCTTTTCGACGGGTGGGGATGGGAGCAACCAGACCGGAGGAGAAGTTCTCCTTACGGTACTTGACGATACCGGTGCCATACTATCCAGCGGAAGCTACCTTTCACCGGATGGCCTTGCGGTATCCGGGATCGCCGTGGCCGGGGACAACTATGCGATCACGGGTTCCGGTACTGGCGCATCTGCCGGACATGGGCCGGTAATTATGCTGATCGGGACCGGCCGGGAAACCCCGGGATTACTGGCACCCACACAGCCTGCCGAAACCGGGCCCGGTGACCTCAGGGTAACGGTCAGGGAGGCGGATACCGGGGAGATAGCCACGGATGCGCTGGTCTATCTCGATGGCAGTGCCGCGGGCCTGACATCTGAGAGCGAGGGAAATATTCTTCTTCAGCACGTCAGCGAAGGGGGACATTCGATCCGCGTGACCAGGGATGGATTTGCAGAGACAACGAAAACCGTGGATATCGAGGGGAACCAGAACCTCACGGTTTTCTTAAGCCCCTCAAAGGTCATCCCGGTTATCGTTAACGGACCCCCTGAGGGAAAGATCGATGTCGTCTTTGTAGCATCGAAAACGCAGTATGACTGCACGAACCAGGAAAAAGTAGCCACCGACACCTATACTGCAAACCGGACGTTATTCCAGCAGGATGTAAGCAACCTTATTTCTGACAATTACCTGAGCCTCGACCAGTATACTTCAGGACAGATCGGGCTCCCGTCAGATTACAAGGACCGGTTCAATTTCTATTACTACTGGGACAAGGACAACTTCGCCGATGCGTTTGACGGGTGTGCCGGAACGCTCCCGGATCATTTCTGGGAGAACGCCCCTTTTGCGGATGTCGTTATCATCGTATACCCGACGTACACCGGGCTGTATTCCGGGACGTGCCAGCCGGATGGTTGCGCGAGCGGGCTGGGGCTGGGGACACACTCGTGGGTCAAAATCCCGGCGGACGGGGGCAAGCTCATCCTTCACGAGAGCGGCCACGCGATCTTCGGGCTCATCGATGCGTACTGCGGGGATACCTATTATACCGAGGATGACCCGTTTCCCAATGTCTGGAGCACCGGTGCTGCCTGCAGCAAGGCTTCAACCAGCTGGAATACCTCTACGTGCAAACAGATTACCGGACCTGCACTGTCACCCGGAAGTGCGAGCTGCTCGAAACAATTCTGGGAATATGACCCGGAGCCGAACATCATGGGTGTCGGTGTGTATTCGTATTTCGGTAAGTTTGGCGAGGCCGAGACAACAAGGATAGATTATATCTTCAATAACATCGGGGGTGTGAAAAAGGCGTGAAGCTCCGCAGCCTTGTTATCGGATGCCTCCTCATATGCCTCTTGCTCGTGGGACCGGTTTGCGGTGCATATCCCTCGGAGGATTATTCCAAGGTGCTCGTCCTTCATCTCAACATCAGCAACGGGACGGTGAACGAGCAATCGGTTGAGATGCAGTACGGCCATCCCCCGAGCCTCGGGTTCCAGACAGGGGACATCCATGGAATCCTTAAAACATCCGAGGGGAAGGTTATCAACGAGTTCGACCTCTGGGACCCGAGATACCAGCTGGGTGATGGTGTCGTTATCAGCGACAACAGCACGAACCTGTCCATTATAGGTGCAGTCAACTACTCTGATACCGCGGATTTCACGCTCGTCATGCCATATTATGCAGACCAGATGACCCTCGATCTTACGGATAAAAGGACCGGCAGCCTGCTCAAAACCGTGAATTTTTCCAGTGCCATTGGCCGGTTCCGGGCTACTTACCCGGATGATCCGGGGGTGAATCCGTCCCCCGGATTCCGGCTCCAGATCCCCGAAATCCGACTTCCTTCGGGGGACACTCTTGCCTACCTGGTAATCGGTTGCGGGCTCATTACCCTGGTCATAATGATGATCATCGTCATGTTCCGGAAAAAATAAACCCGTCAGACGGTGAAGAACAGGCCCTTATGGATCAGGGGTTACCTGTCTTCCCGAGCGCAAACCCTTTTGTATAGGCCACCTTGAGAAGACCGGGCTGTGTGGTGATATCCCGGATCGTATCCATATCGCTCACCAGCAGCTCGTCCCCGAAACGACAATCGATGATATCCAAGAATGCCCGTACCGTGAGTTTCGGGCCAACGAACACTTCGGGAATATTCATGCCGGAGATGCAGATGAACAGAGCGGTTCTTGAACCTCTTTTCTCCGGGGCAACGAGAGAGTCTTTGCGCAGGTACTTCGCCATGAAAAAGATCTGGCAGCGGTCCATGAAGGACTTGAGCTTCCCGGGAATCCCCATGCACATCACGGGAGTTGCGATGATGAATGCGTCCGCTTCCCGGATCTTCGGGTACAGCTGCTGCATGTCATCATCCATGATGCAGGTATCATGATCCTTACAGAACATCATCTCCTGGCATGCCTCGAAACTGAGACCGGTAACCGATATCTTCTCAACTGTACAACCGGCATCCTCCGCACCCCTGATCGCCTCGTCAAGGAGGCGTGCCGTATTCCCGTCAGCCAGCGGGCTGCCGAGGATCCCGATGACCCTGCCTGCCATAATACAACTGGAAGGACACGGGCGATAATAGTTGTGCAGAAAAGCGTATGCAAAAAAACGGATTTTCGTCATGACTTCCCCACAGCCCGGCCTGCCGGGAAAAGACGGCGTTTCTCGTGGGTGCACGAACACAATCCATATATATCTTTGACGTGAATGTGAGTTCTGGTGATACATCTGACCGAACAGAAGACCTACAGTGCTGGGCAGAAAGTGGGCCCGGGCAAATACGTGTGTATCGACTGCGGAAAAGAACTTACGCTCGACAAGAGCGAGCAGGATCTCAGGAAGTGCCCGGCCTGCTCCTGTGCCGAATACCAGTGTTTCCCGATGACCCATATCCGGCCGGATGTCAAGACCCCGGAAGATGCCAAGAACCCGCCGAAACGCGGTAAGAGCTTCCAGTAACTCCTTATTTTTTTAGAGGCACCGTACCGTCATTGTGACTACTGGTGTTGAACACCACGGGCAGCCCGTGAACGCACGATCATCCGGCGTTCAGCTCCAGGAATATCAAGGATATGGAGAAGAGCTCCCAATGGTTAATGTATCGAAGGAAGGGCAGGTCTTCAAGTGCGAGATCTGCGGAAATGTTGTGATCGTGAAAGAAGCCGGCGGCGGAGAACTGATCTGCTGCGGGGAACCCATGCAACTTGTGGAGTGAACAGAAAATGGCAAAAACGGTAACAAAGAAAGCACCTGTAACCAGGAAAGCATCTGCACCTTCAAAGGCAGCTGCAACGAAGAAGAGCCTCAGTGACCTTGAGAAGAAGATCGGCAAAGTACCGAAATTCTTCAAGGAACTGACCACCAACGAGCCTGAAATGTTCGAACTTGTAATGAAGTTCGAGCAGCATATCTGGGACGACGGTAAGATCTCGAAGAAGACCAAGAAGCTGATCGCGATTGCAATCGCTGCCGCACTCCGGGACCAGCACGCAGTCCGGGCCCAGCTTATGGGCGCTGCAAACCTTGGTGTTACCAAGGCAGAAGTGGAAGAGGCGCTCCGCGTCACTTTCCTCCTCTCGGGCATGCCGGCGTACGTTTACGGGAAGGCCCAGCTCGACGAAGTGATGAAGAAGTAAGGGGGCACCTGCGATGGACATTGAAGGATGTATCTCATTTCCGGTGTTGGGAGAGCCGGCACCGGACTTTGAGGCGGAGACCACCCAGGGCCCAATCACCCTTTCGGGACTGAAAGGGAAGTGGGTGGTGCTCTTCTCCCACCCGGCTGATTTCACGCCGGTCTGCACCACCGAATTCCTGGCATTCGCCTCTATCTATGAGGAACTCAAAACCCTGAACGTCCAGCTGCTCGGGCTCTCGGTAGACAGCATCTCTGCCCACCTTGCCTGGGTGCATGACATCAAAGAGAAGATGGGTGTCCAGATCCCGTTCCCGATCATCGCCGATCTGACCATGAAGGTCGCCCACAAGTACGGGATGATCCACCCGGGCCAGAGCTCGACTGCCGCGGTCCGCTGTGTCTTCTTCATCGACGACAAGGGAATCATGCGGGCGATGATCTACTATCCCCTGCAGAACGGAAGGTTCATGCCGGAGATCATCAGGCTCGTCAAGGCCCTCCAGACCACGGACAAGTTCAAGGTTTCGACACCGGCCAACTGGCAGCCGGGGGACAAGGTAGTCATACCTGCGCCCAAGACCACGGCCGAGATGGAGAAGCGGCCGACCGAGGGGTACGAGTGCAAGGACTGGTACCTCTGTTTCAAGAAAATATAAGTCCGGTAAGTCCATACCGGAAACTCTTTTTCAATAGTATCAACACGTTACACAATCCTGACATTGGCCCGGCCTTAATCCGGGCGGTTGGTTCATCTGATCCCGGGACGATCTGATATGGAAGACGATGGCGGACACTGGACCGGAAGACAGGAAAACAGGCTCACGGCCTATCCTCACCGACCCCCCGTTTTACCTTCCGGAGTTTGAGCAGTCGTACCGGTACATTATCGACGAATATGATGTGACCCCGAAAGATATTGCCATTTTCATGCCCTGTGCGGTCAGGAAACCCTACAGCGCGAGCCCGAGCCACCAGCTGATCAGGATGATCATCGGACAGGTATTCGACGAACCACAGTACCATGTTGTTATCTTCGGCACATGCGGAATCGTCCCGGCAGAACTTGAGGAGATGTACCCGTACGCCCATTACAAGTACATGCTCGGGAAGTGCAAAGACCAAAAAGTCCTCGATGACTTCCTCCGCATCGAGACAGATCGTGTCGCTGGGTATCTCGAAAAGACCCGGCATACCTACACCTACCGTATCGGGTACTGCATCGGGCTCTTCCGGGAGGCGCTGGTCCGGGGTTCGGAAAAGGCCGGTGTGCCAATCGACCTGATCCTCCCCACACGGGACATGATCAACAAGGTTGTGGAGGAAGGAGACTGTGTCTTTGAGGAGGGGAGTCTCTCCATGGATGAGTACTTGGGCGAGTTCTGCAACGAACTGATCCGGTTCCGGAATGCCCATTGCGGCTCGGGCCCGCAACGCTAGCACGTGCGGATTGGACTGCATACCGGAACGGATCCATAGGGGGCCCTGCCTTCGCTCTGAAAGAGACCCGCCCCGGTTATCCAGAATCCAATTATTTTTCAACGAGGATGACATAAAACAGTGTAATGACGATCAAGGTCCTCGCGTTTGCCGGAAGCCCGCGCCGGAACGGGAACTCGGAGACGCTGCTCGACTGGGTACTGGCATCAATGGCAGAAGACCCTGATGTCTCCGTCCAGAAAGTCCCGCTTACCGAGGCAAATATCAATATCTGCCGGGGGTGCAATGCCTGCGAGAAACTCAATATGTGTATCCAGCGCGACGGAATGGACATCTGGCACGATAAGATCATCGAAGCTGACTGCATCCTCCTCTCCTCCCCCATATACTGTATGGGGATCGCCGCCCTCCCCAAGGCATTGATCGACCGGGCACAGGTATTCCGGTCCCGGAAATATGTCCTCAAACTTCCCGTAGTCCCACCGGAACGAAAAGGAAAACGGCTCGGTGTCTTCCTTGCAAGCGCCGGCCAGGACTGGAGCAACGTCTTTGATGCAGCCATCCCATCGGTCAAGTGTTTCTATCATGTGATCGATATCAGGGATGGCGATATCAGTTACCTGATGATCAACCATGTGGACGAGAAAGGGGCGATCGAGCGGCACCCGACCGCAAAGGCCGATGCCACCCGACTTGGGAAGACCGTGATTGCCGAACTGAAGAGACGGCTCGCTGCCTGAGGTCGCCATGGTCGTTACAGTCCTTGGAATATCAGGAAGCCCGCACCGGCACGGGAACACCGAGACCCTGCTCGACAGTTTCCTCGACGGGACACGATCGGCAGGAGCGTCCGTTGAGAAGGTAGTGCTCAAGGATCTCACCTACACGCCATGCCGGGGGTGCAATGCCTGCCATAAAACCGGGGAGTGTGTTGTAAAAGACGACGCGATCGCCCTTTTCGAGAAGATCCTTGCCGTTGACTGTATTGCCGTGGCCTCTCCGATCTATACGATGGGGATCACGGCTGAGCTCAAAGGGCTCATCGATCGCGGACAGTATCTTTGGGCCCGGAAATTCATATTGAAAACCCTGTATTTTTCTGACGACCATATCCGGCGCCATAAGGGACTTTTCATATCGACCGCCGGGCAGAACTGGGATCACGTGTTCGACGGGGCATTTCCTGCGATAACAGCGATCTTCAATGGTACGGGCTTTGAGTACTACGACAATATCATCGCAAACAGCATGGACGAATTCAAGGGGATCAAGAACCACCCGACTGCGCTCAAGGCAGCCTATGCCAAGGGGATCGAGGTGGTCGGGGTCATTGAGAAATTAAAGGCCCGGTAAAACGTCCAGGCTGATATGGGACCGCAGATACAGGACAAGCAAAAAGTGAGTGGGCAGCGTTCAGTGTATTGTGAACGAGGCATAAAGTGTTCCGAAGGCTGCTACTGCCAGTACCAGAAAAACGGGTATATTCCAAGCGAACACCTTTCGGCCGTCAAGGACACTGATGGGTATGAGATTGAAGGCAGCTATCATCGAGTTGATCTGGATCCCGGCAAGGCCGAGTATTGCGAGAATGCTGCCGGTTTCTAAAGCAACGACACCGCCGGCACTGAAGAATACGATAGCAAAGAGGACACAGAGGAAAAGGTTGAGGGCCGGGCCTGCAGCTGATATAATCCCGTTCTGCTCACGGGTCATGATCCGCCCGTCACCGGTATTGGAGTAGATGACGGTCGCCCCGGGCGCAGCAAACACAAAACCGACGAGCGCAGCCATCACGACTGCGATCATGAGCATGACATTGTCTTTCCGGAACTCTGCCCAGTACCCGTACCGGATCGCGGTAAACTTGTGGGCCATCTCGTGGAGGATGAACCCGATCCCGACCGTGATTAAGGAGATCCCGAAATAGAGCAGCATGATCACGGGGTCAATGCGCGAGACCGGCCCGGTTATTCCGTAGGGAGCGATCTTGATGATGGTAAAGGAGATTGCGATGGCCATCCAGGCCACAAACAGGTCGGCTTCTTCGCGTCGGGTAATTCGTTCGAGCATGTGATCATTCACCAGAGATGATGTTCTGCCTCATAGGTTGGGCGTTCCTGCTCGTAAGGATTACGTTTATGCAAATGCCCGGGAATGTACATGATATGTCCCTTGAACAGGTGCGCTCCGAGATCTCCCGGGTGGACGCCGGGATCATCCGGCTGATTGCAGAGCGGCAGGAGCTGGCAGACCGCGTGGCGCATATCAAGACCAAAAACGGGATCGCCATCCATGATGAGAAGAGAACCGCAGAAGTCCTGTCATCGGTCTTTGACCAGGCGGTCGAAAGGAAGATCGACCCTGTCGCTGTCCGGAAAGTCTTTGAGATCCTTATTTCTATGAGTGAAGAGCGACAGAAGGAATTTACCGATGAGGAGAATCTGCTGTAATATTTTTTTTGCTCTGTAGAAAACCTCATAATCGCTGACACTCTTTTGGGCTTTGCCCCCGCCGCTATGGCATCCCCCAGTTGCGATGACGATGTATTACCTGCCATTTGACTCGGGTCATCGCACTGCGCTCCGTCTCCCACGGGGGACTGGTGGCGCAAGAGGGGGGCATCGTCTCTTCGAAAAAAAAATGATTTCTACAAAGCAATTTTTTTAATTCGTTCGAGATTCATTCCGATAAAATAATAGATTTATCCGAGCCATCCAAGGAAGATCACTGCGCCAAGGGCGATCATAATAAGGCCGATGGCCAGCCGGAGGATCCGCCGGTTATCGCTTCTCCACTGCTCTGCCCGCTCCGGGGGAATCCCATAGGCCACAAGGAGCGTTACGAGCACGAGGGGCAGGACAAAGACGAGATTATACAGGATCAGGTACGGGAACCCTTCCGCAAGGCTCAGGTTCTGGCCCATGAGACCCAGGATGCTTATGTAAATCCCACCGGTGCAGGAGAACCCGAACAATCCGGCGAGGATACCGAGGGCAAAGGCAGCGGGGAGAGAGGCCTGACGAATATACCGGCCAATGAGCCCTTTTCCTGCTTCCGGGATGGAAAGGAGATAGTGCTCCCGGTTCCGTGCCACATCAGCGATCGTGATCAGGCCAAGGACGAGGGCGGCGGCTCCTCCCAGGAGGGAGAAGATTTTTGAGAGACCTGACAGGGAGACCACGGAGAAGAACCCGATTCCCGTGATGAGATGGAAGAGGAAGACTGCGGTCACGTACGTGCCGCCAATGAGGAGGAGGCGCTTCCGGTTCTCTGCTGCGGCCATAGAGATCAGGAGGAAGATCAGGACCGACAAAGCACAGGGATTTGCGCTATCGGCCAGGGCGGAGAGGATGACAAGACCGGGCGACAGGGAGAGCTCTATGGGGGAGTGACCGGTCTGTGAAACGGCAGGGTATGTGGTGTTATTCCCGGCAAGCCGCTGCTGTTCTGCACGGATCTCTTCTTCAAAATGGTCCCGGATCTGGTCTTCCCCGACGAGCGCCGTATCACCGATGAACACGACCGGGATACCGGAATTTCCCGTGGCATACTGGTTGTTCATCTCAATGAACCTCTGCTGGTTGCTGGAATTATGGTAGACTTCCAGGGATTCGAGGTGGAGTTCCGGATACCTCTCCTGAAGATCTGCAATAACGGGTTTCAGATGTTCGCAGTGCTCGCACCCGTCGCCATAAAAATAGACAGCGCTGATGGTGATGTTCGAAGAAGTAAGGTTTAACGGGGTGGTATTCCCCGGTGAGGGAAGAGGTGAGGCGATATTATTTACTGTTTTTTTTTGAGGTAATCCTGAACCAGCGCCTCAAGCTTGTCGGGGATATCCTTTTCCCCCACGAGTACGGTCTTGCCGAGAACCACTTCAGGCACGCCGGGTGGTGTGGCAAGTCCGGCGGCAGCATTTACCTGAGCGTAGATTTTCTGGTTAGTCTGGTTTTTCCAGACTTCGAGGACCTGAATATTGGCATCCGGATATTTCTGCGTGATGTTGTCCATGAACGGTTTGATATCTTCGCAGTGCGGGCACCCGTCACCCCAGAAATAATAGATCGTGGTGGCGGAGGTGGACGGGCTTGCCTGCTGCGGGGAGCCCGCGAGGAAAATTGCGAGGCAGGCGATGACAACAACAACGACCAGGCCGGCAACAACCTTGATGATCTTATCCATAGAGAGAAACCTGGTAGTTATTTTGAAAACTGATGATTTAATAAAATGCCTATGAAGGCAAAGCTGGCAAGGGGGAAAAAGGTCAGGTAAGGGAGATCATCGTCCCGACACCATCGTGAGTGAAGAGCTCAAGTATGAGGTTGTGCTCGATGTTGCCATTGATGATATGGGCATAGCTGACGCCGTTCTCAACGGCCTTTGTCACGGACATGACTTTAGGGATCATCCCCTCACCAATCGCTCCTGATTTCAGCAGATCGTTCGCTTCGCGGATGGTCAGTTTCCGGAAGACCCTGGTGCGACCCTTATCCATGACACCATCAACATCAGTCATGTTTACCAGTTTGTATGCATGGAGAGCGATGGCGATGTCCCCGGCCGCGGTATCGGCGTTGATGTTCAGGCTGCCCCCGTGCTTGTCGATTGCGATCGGGGACACAACCGGGATGTAGTTCTTGTCGAGGAGGGTATTGAGGATCGCGGGATCAATCCATTCAATCTCCCCCACATGCCCAAGGTCCACTTCCTTCTCCACTCCTCCGATCTCGACCTTCTGGAGATCCATCTTCTTTGCGAGGATCAGGTTTCCGTCGCTACCGGAGAGGCCGACGCCCCGGGCGCCGCACTTGGCGATCAGGGAGACGATGCCCTTGTTGATCTTCCCGACAAGCACCATCTGGGCGATCTCGAGGGTCTCTTCATCAGTCACCCGCAGTCCCCCGACAAAGACCGATTCCTTGCCCATCTGCTTCATCTTCTCGCTGATCTCTGGCCCGCCGCCATGGACCAGCACCACCCGTATGCCGACGTAATAGAGGAGCACTGCATCCCGGATCGCATTTTCCAGGACCACAGGGTCTACCATTGCATGGCCGCCAAGTTTGATCACGATGGTCTTGCCGTGAAACTGCTGGATGTACGGCAGCGCCTCCATCAGGACATCCTCCCGCTTCATCATGTGGTGTACCTCCCGTTGATCTCCACGTAGCGCTCGGTAAGATCGCACCCCCAGGCAGTCGCTTCTTCTTTGCCGGTTGCAAGGTCGAGGATGAAGATCACTTTTTTACCGGCCATCGCCTTCTTGGCCGCATCCAGATCGGCAATGATCTCACCGGATTTCACGAGCGGGTGTTTCTTTTTGTCATCGCTGATCCACAGGGAGACCGCATTTGGATCGAACTTAACTCCGGCCCGGCCCGCTGCCGCAACGATACGGCCCCAGTTGGGGTCTTCGCCGTATACTGCCGTCTTCACAAGCGGGGATTCAATAATCGTCCGGGCCACCTTTGCCGCATCGTCTTCTTTCTTTGCACTCCTGACCAGCACTTCGATCAGTTTGGTCGCCCCTTCACCATCAGTAGCAATCTGCTCTGCAAGGGACCGGCAGCATTCCCCGAGTGCTGCGGTGAATTCTGCGTGCTTCACTCTTCCCGCAGTACCGGTCGCAGTGCAAAGGGCAATGTCATTGGTACTGGTATCACCGTCAACTACGACCCGGTTGAAAGACCGACGGGCAGCCTGCTTCATTGCGTCCGCCAGGGGTTTTGCGCCAATTTCGGCATCGGTGTAGATGAATGCGAGCATGGTGCCCATGTTCGGGGCGATCATGCCGCTGCCCTTTGAGATGCCACCGACCCGGAACGTTTCCTTCTCCACGAGGGCATGTTTGGGGAACGTGTCCGTGGTCATGATCGCTTTGGCGGCAAGGATCTCTGCTTCAGGTGTGCGGTCGATCTTCGGGGCCACGGTCTCGCACTGGCGTTTTATGAGCGGCAGGTCAAGATACCGCCCGATGACACCGGTGCTTGCCACCCCGACATGCCTGGGCTTTATGCCGAGGGCCGACCCTGCGTACCCGGTCATGGTGACTGCATCGTCATATCCCCGCTTTCCCGTGTAGGCATTCGCGCAGCCGCTGTTCACAATAACTGCTTCGAGCTTGCCGGCCTTGATCTGTTTACGCATCAGTTCAACGGGTGCCGCCCGGGCCAGGTTCCGGGTGAAGACGCCAGCTGCGGTCCCGTGGGCCTCAATCAGGGCAAGACCGAACTTGCCTTCCTTCATTCCCCAGGTTTTTACGCCATCTATGGCACAGATACTTTTGAATGTCATCTATGCACCAGCTTCCCCGTCACCGGCATAGGTTGCACCCACGGCATTGATGATATCCGCCCGGGTAATGATTCCTGTAACATTTTTGCCTTTGAGGACCGGCAGGCGTGAGATCCCTTCCTTGAGCATGAGTGCGGCAGCGGCTTCGACAGTCATCTCTTCTGTTGCTGTAATCACCCGGTGAGTCATCACTTTTTTCACCGGCATGTCGCCGATATTTGTTAGCGCCTCCTTTGTCTTTTCCCAGTTGATAAATTCGCGGATAGGGACCTCGATGATCTCAAACGGGGACGGAAGCCAGAGATCGTCCGAGATCCGCTCTGTCCTGAGCAGGGAAATAAGATCGGACTCCGTGACCATGCCGACGAGTTCTTTTCCTTCCATGACCGGCAGACCACCGATGTGGTTTTTCCGGAAGAGGGCAACTACATCCCGGAGGGGGGTGGTTGCTGTGCAGACCACCGGATCTTTTGTCATTGCATTTTTTACAAGCATTATTGACCACTCCTCAGGGAAGCATCCCGGCTCCGGCAAGGCCGTCCTTCTCGGGATACCCGCACATCAGGTTCATGTTCTGGATGGCCTGCCCGCTGGCACCTTTGACAAGGTTGTCTATTGCAGACACTGCTACCACCCGGAGGCCTTCGCTCTCCACCATGAGGTCGCAGAAGTTGCTCCCGCGGACTGCGGCGAGCGAGGGTTTCTGGTAGCGGACGAAGTATTCTCCTTTGTAGAAGTCTGTGTAGATTTTCTCCACTTCTTTCTGTTCCAGCGGTTCGTTGAGCAGGATGTGTGCGGTGGTCAGGATGCCACGATTGACCGGGACGAGATGGGGAGTGAAGTAGCATTTCGCCTTTGACCCAAGGAACGCGAGCTCCTGCTTCATCTCGGCAAGATGGCGGTGGCTCGTCCACTTGTACGGTCCGACATTATCACCCACATTCGGGTAATGCGTAGTCGCAGAGGGGTTGTCGCCCGCTCCGCTGACACCGGTCTTGGAGTCGAATATAACCGTGTTGGCATATCTTGCCAGAGGGGCCGCGGCAAGGGTTGCCCCGGTCGGGAAACAGCCGGGGTTTGCCACAAACTTCGCATTTATGCAGTCCTTGCGATGAAGCTCCGGGATGCCATAAGGAGCGGGGAAATAGTCGGTATGGGGGACGCCGTATACTTTCTCGAAAACCTCTTTGGGCAGACGGTAGTCCGCGCTCAGGTCGACCACTTTTATGCCGCGGGAGAGGAGTTTTCCCGCATAGGTCATTGCCGCTGTATGGGGAACCGCGAGGAAGGCAACGTCAGCATCGATATCATCGATGGCAGGGTTCTCGAACCTGAGATCGGTGAATCCCTTGAGATGGGGATGGATCTGGTCGAGAGGGGTGCCGGCGAGGGAGCGCGATGTGGCACAGGTCACCTTTGCAGCTGAGTGGTGAACGAGGAGGCGAATCAGCTCGCCCCCGGCATAACCGGAGGCCCCGATAATCGCAATTTTCATACACTCATATCCGGTTGTAAAAATTTAATGCTTTTTAAGACTCTTTTCCTGCGGCAAGGATGCTTTAAAAAAAGTATTGTAATTCAGGGCCGTATTTACTCGAGTTTGCGGCAACAGACATTGTAGAGCCGCTGGCCAAGCAATTCGATCCGGTCCCGGTCTTCAAGGCCGTCGAGCAGATCCTGCGGGAGTGCGTCTATGCCCCGGGCGGCCCCGAGATAGGCACCGCAGAGAAACGCAATTGTATCGGTATTGCCCCCTGTATTTGCAGACACCGTGAGAAGATCGGGCGGGTGGGTATAACGGCTGATCAGGAAGAATGCGATGGGCAGGGTCTGGAAGACTGACACGTCGTTGCCTATCTTGAGGAGGGCAGTTTCCGTTTCCATACCCTCTTTCTCAAGAGCGAGCGCATTCCGGATTTTTCCCCCAAGCACTTCATCTTCCACGAGAGCTTTCTGCACAGCCCGCTCTATGGCATCCGGAGTCTCATGAAGCGAGTGGTAGAGAAGGGTGACAAACGTGGAGACCGCTGCATGAGCCGCCGGGTGGGTATGGGTGACATTTGCAGCCCGGACCGCACGCTCACAGGCTTCGTTCATATCGGGAAATGCAAGAGCGAATGGCACGGCAAGAGGAAGACAACCCGATGTCGTGGATTTGACTCCTTTCTGGCCTGTCGCGTTCTTCATCATATGCTCGCATGCCGCTGATATTGATCCATCCGGAAACCGCATTGCCCCGCGAGCATAGAGCTCCCGCAGCGCTGTCCCATAGCGGTCCTCATTGTATTTGCCATCGGCAAGAAGAGTCCCCGCGAGAATCATCATCTGGGTATCATCGGTGTATTGCCCCGGGTTCAAGCCCTCGTTGGGATGCCCCTTGTACGGGCGGCGGTACCCGTATTTCATCTTATTCAGGTTGGGAGAGGTACTCTCATTGGGCATACCCAGCGCGTCGCCAATCGCCGCACCCAGCAGGCACCCCTTGAATTTCTTGAGCATCGATCTTATATTGAAAAACCCGGATAGATAACCCTTCGTATATCGACCTCGTTTTTAAGAAGAACACCAGTGAGCCGCGTTTCGTTTTTAAAATTTGACAGCCGCGGGTGTACCAGGTTCATGGGAAAATGGATTTTTTTTACATCAAATGTTCAGAGGCAACGGAATTTTTATATAGAATGTTTAACATGATTAATAATGTAGAATAGGAGGAGCATGACTGAGGACTTCGATGTCAAGCTGGTTGAAAGTACCGTCCGCTATACACCGGGCCCGGAATACAAACAGAATTCCTGGCTGGGTGACTATGAAACGGCATACCGGGAGTTCCTTGCCGACCCTGATGCATTCTGGAATAAAATTGCACAGGACCTGGACTGGATCCATAAATGGGATGCAGTCAAAGAATGGAATTATCCTTATGCCAAATGGTTCGTGAACGCGAAACTCAACATCACAGCCAACTGTCTTGATCGCCATGTAAAGAACCACCGGCGCAACAAAGTCGCACTCATCTGGAGAGGTGAAGGGGGTGCAGAGAGGATCTACACGTACCAGAAACTTCTCACAGAGGTTATGCGGTTTGCGAGTGGGTTAAAGAAAATTGGCGTGACGAAAGGCGACCGGGTATGTATCTATATGCCCATGGTACCAGAGCAGATCATCGCGATGCTTGCATGCGCACGCATTGGTGCCATCCACAGCGTGGTCTTTGCCGGGTTCGGCGTGACCGCTCTGAATATGCGTATCAGGGAGGCGGAGGCAAAAGTCGTCATCACAGCAGATATCTCGATCCGCAGGGGAAAGGCAATCCCGCTCATCACGACGGTCCAGGAGTCGATCCTCCATGCCCCGAGCGTTGAGCATCTCATCATCTACCGGAGAAGGAAAGAGCCGCCTGTCGAGATCCGGGCTGACTTCGAGATCGATTTCTACGGCCTGATGGAAGGGGCTCCCGCGGTCTGCGAACCGGAAGTTATGGATGCGGAAGATCCCCTGTTCATGCTCTACACGAGTGGTTCCACGGGATCTCCCAAAGGGATCGTGCATACCTGCGCCGGTTATATGGTCGGGACCTATTACACCACGAAGTATGTCTTCGATCTCAAGGAGAACGATATCTACTGGTGCACGGCCGATCCCGGTTGGATCACCGGCCACAGCTACATCGTGTACGGCCCGCTCGCGGTTGGTGCCACGGTGTTTGTTACCGAGATGACCCCCGACTACCCGGATCCCGGGATCTGGTGGAAACTGATCGAGGAGCAGAAGATCAACATCTTCTACACAGCGCCGACAGCGATCCGGATGTTCATGAAGATGGGAGAGGAATGGCCCAAAAAACACGACCTTAGCTCCCTGCGCGTGATCGGGTCCGTAGGAGAACCCCTCAACCCGGAGGCGTTCGTGTGGTATCACCACACGATTGGCGGAGACCGGTGCCCCATTGTTGATACCTGGTGGCAGACCGAAACCGGGATGCAGATGTTAACAACCATGGTAGGGGAACCTATGCGTCCAGGGTTTGCCGGAAAGGCAATACCAGGCGTGATTTTGGATGTGGTAGACAAAGACGGGAATTCCGTACCGCCCGGAACCGGGGGGTTCCTTGTAATAAAAGAGCCTTGGCCCGCCATGTTCCGGACAGTGTACAACAATGACGAGCGGTACCGGAAATACTGGTATACGATCAAGGACTGCTACGCAGCTGGTGATCTCGCAGTCAAGGGGACAGACGGCTATATCATGGTCCTGGGAAGGACTGACGACATCATCAAAGTTGCCGGGCACAGGATCGGTACCGCAGAAGTGGAGAGTGCGCTGGTATCCCACCACGCGGTGGCGGAAGCAGCGGTCATTGGCAAGCCCGATCCGGTGAAGGGGAATAGCATCAAGGCGTTCGTCATCCTCAGGGTAGGCAACACGCCCGGGGAAAAGCTCATGCAGGACCTGATTTACCATGTCAGGATGACACTGGGACCCATCGCAGTCCCGCAAGAGATCGAATTCGTGGAGAAACTGCCCAAGACCCGGAGCGGGAAGATCATGCGCCGCGTGCTCAAGGCTAAAGAGATGGGCTTGGATCCCGGGGATATCTCAACACTCGAAGAGTAAGGGACGTAAGAACGACGAACATGGATTCGCAGGCGGATCCGAATAGTGGAAACTGTGTACAATCTTGGAGATGAAAAATAATGGAAACGCAAGAAACAACAACAATCGTAAAAAATCTCGACCTGACCGCAAATCCCGCGCCCCTCGGACTAACGGCGTTCGGAATGACCACCGTGCTCCTGAACCTGCACAACGCCGGGTTCTTTGAACTGGGATCGATGATCCTTGCCATGGGGATCTTCTACGGAGGACTCGCCCAAGTCGTTGCAGGGATCATGGAGTGGAAGAAGAACAACACGTTTGGGACGACTGCATTCCTCTCGTACGGGTTTTTCTGGCTCTCCCTTGTTGCCCTGATCGTGCTACCGGCGATGGGGCTTGCCGAAGCAACAACAAAAGGTGCAATGGCTGCCTACCTTATCATGTGGGGGCTGTTCACCGCAGTCATGTTCATCGGTACCCTCCGGGCGAACAGGGCTCTGCAGTTCGTCTTTGGTTCGTTGACAATCCTGTTCATCCTCCTCGCACTCGGGGAAGCAACGGGTAACGGGACCATCACCATGATCGCAGGATACGAAGGACTCCTCTGCGGCTTCTCCGCGATCTATGCGGGTCTTGCGCAGGTGCTCAACGAAATGTACAAAAAGACGGTTGCACCGCTCGGATGATTGCAGATTCCAGGAATAAAAAACGAACTCTTCTCATTTTTTCCGGAAAATTTTGCGTTTTAAAATTAAAAAAATTCCGGAACGAATTGGTCCTTCTCAAAATATTTCCGGACCTGCTACCGTAACCATCAATATTCTCCCGGCGTACACTTATTCCGGTATGCCTGCACCAAAACCCCACAGGTTCCCTCCGGGAAAGACACTCCCTGAGGAACTTCGCATTGCCATGAAACGGATCGAAGCCTATGGTATCGTCTATCCTGACGGATATTACCAGGCACTCCTGGAGAAGTACACCCGGGAGGAGGTCCGCTATCCCCACATTCTCATGATCATCGGGCAGCCGCGGATCAACAACCACTTTTTCTATCCCCATGTGCTCAGGGGAACCGGCAGGCTTTTGGATTACGGGTGCGGCACCGGGGACAATGTCCGGCAGCTGCTCCGCGACGGGTTTCCCCGGAAGAGGATCAGTGCATTCGACATCAACCGGGCAAGCATCGACCTTGGCTTCGACCTGTATCGTGACAAGGGGGAGATCAGCGACCTCTTCACGGTTTCAGGTACGCTCACGTTCGGGCCGGCGGAGTTCGACATGGTGTATTCCGCCTCCGTCTTCCACGTGATCGCCGATGACCAGGAATTCGGAACATATATTGCGAATGCCTGGTCTGTCCTCAGGCCCGGGGGAATATTCTTCGGTTCAACGCTGGGGCAGGCCGGGGAAGCGGCTGCCCCGTCTCCTGAGGAATGGGGGCCTCCACGCGTGATGACAAAAGAGCAGCTTGCCGGTAGTCTCACCGGCGCCGGCTTTGTGTCCCCTGAGATTGTCCAGCGCCATCATGTCCCGCATTATATCGCGGACAACCGGTGCGTCTTCGAATTCTGCACACGGAAGCCGGCATAACCTCGGGAGGGGACCGGCCCTGCCCTCCCGTGAGCCTTGTTATTTCCGGGACCGCCGGTCCACCAGCCCGCCGGTTGTCTCCCGGACCCATGCCTGCCGGTATATCCTTTCTCCAGCGCAAGATACAGCCCGATCAGGCCAAAGACTGCAGTGATCGGCCGCGAGTTCCCGCCGGCATGCTGCGCCTCGTAAGCATCGACCGCATGCTGGTGGATGAACGCCGCATCTCCCTTTGCTACCATATAACAGGAGAGATCGCTGAAGGCCAGCCAGCACTCGCCCGAGGCCTTGAACCGGCACGGCGGGTCAAGGTGCCGGTCCGGCAGTTCCAGCAGGCACCCGGGACATATGATTGCCATTCCTGCACGTACCTTCGTATTTTATTTTAAATAAACCCCCCGGGAGCGCTCATTACGGATCCTGGCAGGTACCGGAAAAAAGAATCGAAGGCAGGGAAGCTCAGCCGATCGCAAGCAGGATCTTCCCGATCTCGTTTACCTGCGCCGGCTCCGGGTTCCGTCCCGGCTTCACACCTTCGCCGTACGTGAGGATCTTCTGGACATCGATCATTTTTACATTTACGAACGCGATTCTGTCCCAGACCGCCTGGTCGATCGTATTCCACGTGCACTGGAGCAGGTGCGAAAGCAGGTGCACATCCGACTCAGAGAAGTGCTTCCAGTCAGATCCCAGCCCCTGCTGCATCATCTTCATTGCCTGCTCGACCATCTTCTCGCGGTGGACATGGTACATCCGCCTGCCCAGCGCTGCCTGGGTTATATCCGGCATACATATTCCTCCCGCCCCGTTTCGGGGATGATGAGAGAATCCCGCTGCCGGACAATAAACTTTGTGCCGGTACCGTCGGGTACCGCTCAGTACTGTGCTCTCCGGAATATTCCGGCACCCGCTACGATGCTCAGGAGGTCAGCCCGGAAATACCTGTTTTTCCGGAAATTCTGCTGATCTTTCCATATGTTAATATAGGACGAACCTGTTAGGTTGTATCATGAGTGTGGCTGGTTGGGAAGTTCCTATCGGTGCAGCGATCGCCTTTGCAGGAGGTGCCATCGGGACGGGCTGGGCCCAGTCCCGGATCGGTTCAGCCGGTGCGGGAGCGATTGCCGAGCGGCCGGAGGTCGTCGGGTCCATTATCATCCTGGAGGCGATCCCGGAGACACTGGTGATCCTCGGCTTTGTCGTTGCTGCAATGATCATCCTGATGGTGAAGTAAGCAGGGTCCGGGACCATTCCCGGTGATCCCCGGCATCATCCGGACAATACCAGAAGTATCGGGTGAGGCCATGGCGTTTGAAAACCTGTTGAGATCCGTGGAGGAGAGTGCGCAGGAGAAGGAGAGGGAGCTCCGCGAGAAGGCCCGTGTTACTTCCGAATCGATCCGGTCGGATGCAAAACGCCGGGCACAGGAGATCGAAGAGACGCACATTGCCGATGCGGAACGCTCCGCTGAGACCGAGCGGAACAAGGAGCTCTTCCTGGCCCGGGTGGAGATCCGTTCCCTCCAGACGAAGAACCGGCAGCAGGTCTTCCAGGCGGCCTTTGCCGGGGCCAGCCGCCGGCTTGCGCAGGTCCGGCAGGACCCGGAGTACCCTGCAGTCTTCGAACGGCTGGCCCGCGAGGCGATCAGTGCGATCGGGGAGAGAGGGACGATCCGGATCCGTGTCGACTATCAGGATGCGGAGCTCTGCCGGAAGATCACTGCTGCCCTGCAGCTCTCCTGCGAGATCGTCACCGACCTCACGAGCATGGGGGGCCTCGTGATCAGTTCGGCCGATGGCGAAGTGATCGTCTCTAATACTTTTGAGTCTAGGCTCCAGCGGGCCGAGGAGCACCGGCAGCTCGAGCTTTATGCGATCCTTGCGGGGGACTAACCATGGACTGGGGCTATACCAATGCCCGGATCCGGGGCATGAAGAGCAGGCTGCTGGACCACCATGCGCTCGATACCCTGATCCTCCAGCCGGACCTCGAATCCCTGATGGGCGAGCTCGAGAAGACCCCGTACCGGGAAGATATCGTCGCAGCCCGTGGGAAATATACCGGTCTTGCCTGCATCGAGCATGCACTACGGGAGAACTTCACCCGGACCTTCCGGAAGATCCTCGGCTTTGTCCGGCAGGAGGAGGCAGAGCAGTATATCACGATCTTCCTCCACCGTTGGGACGTCCAGAACATTAAGACGATACTCCGGGGAAAGAATATCCATGTGACGAACGAAGAGATCCGCGACTGCCTGGTGCCGGCCGGCGAACTTGATGAAGCGACCCTGACCGAACTCGTCCGCCAACCGGACCTCCGGGCTACAATCGACCTGCTCGCTACCTGGCGCATCCCGTACGCAAAGCCTCTCACCGAAGGCTTCCCGGCATTTGCAAAGAGCGGCGACCTTTCCGTGCTCGAATGCTCGCTGGACCAGTACTATTACCGGGATGCCCTTGATACCGTGAAGGCGCCGTCCGCAAACCACGCTATGATCCGGAATATCCTCGCGATCGAGATCGACGTGCTGAACCTCAGGACGGTCCTCCGGATGATCCACGACCAGGTCAGCCCGGAGGACGCAGGTCCGTTCCTCATCGATGGCGGCCGGGAATTCGACGCAAAGAAGCTCGACCATCTCCTCCGGCTTCACTCGACCGATGAAGTGATCGCGGCTCTCGGAGCTACGCAGTACCGGTTCCTCGGCACGGCACAGGAGCCGGGCCTCAGTCCCGGGAAGATCTCCGTCATCGAGCGTGAGCTCGAGCGGTTCCTTGTCCGGCAGGGTGTGGGCCTGTTCCGGAGGGACCCGCTCAGCGTGGCCTCCCTGATCGCCTACTTCTGGGCAAAGTACAACGAGATCACGAATATCCGGATCATCTCCCGGTGCAAGACTGCCGACTTTCCCGTGGAGCACCTCCGGGAGGAGCTCGTGTATGTATAAATTCGTCATCGTCACGGACAGCGACCGGGCCTCGGGGTTCCGGCTCGCGGGTGCGGAGGTCTTCGAGGCGAAGGATGCAGCCGAGGCGGGAACGATCATCCCGCCCCTCCTGAAGAGGGACGAGATCGGGATCGTGGGTATGAACGAGGAGTACATGCTCGCCCTTGACCCGAAACTGATGGACCGGATCGAGAAGCTCCACCGCCCGCTCGTGATCCCCATTCCTTCGCGGACAAAAGAGGTTGACCGGCGGACCTACATTGAGCGGCTGCTCAAAAAAGCGATCGGCTACAACATCGTACTGAAGAGGTGACGCACATGATCTCGGGAACTATTATACGGATCTCCGGCCCGGTCATCATCGCCCGGGGCATGAAAGGCTCCAAGATGTATGATGTGGTGAACGTGGGAAGTGAAGCTCTCCGGGGGGAGATCATCCGGCTCGAGGGGAGCGACGCGGTGATCCAGGTCTATGAGGACACGACCGGGTTAACCCTCGGCGAATCCGTGGCAAACACTGAGACGCCGCTCTCGGTGGAGCTCGGGCCCGGGCTGCTTGCCTCCATCTACGATGGTGTACAGCGACCCCTGCCGGTCCTTCTTGCCCTGAGCGGTGACTTCATCGGTCGCGGCATCACCGCACCGGGGCTTGACCGGTCCCGGAAATGGGCGTTTGTCCCGGCCGTAAAGACCGGCGACGTGGTAAAGGGCGGGGACGTGCTTGGGACTGTGCGCGAATTCCGGTTCGAGCACCGGGTGCTCGTTCCCCCGCTGGACGGCGGGACCGTGACGGAGGTCCGTGAGGGGGAATTCACCGTTGATGAAACGGTCTGCGTACTCGACAACAGGCGGCAGCTCTCCATGATGCACCACTGGCCGGTCCGGATCCCACGGCCCCACAAAAAGAAACTCGACCCGGTCCTGCCGCTGATCACGGGGCAGCGGGTGTTCGACTGCATGTTCCCGGTGACCAAAGGCGGTACGGCAATGATCCCGGGCGGCTTCGGGACCGGCAAGACCGTGTCCGAGCAGACGCTCGCGAAATGGGCGGACACGCAGATCGTGGTCTACATAGGCTGCGGTGAGCGGGGCAACGAGATGACGGACGTGCTCGTAGAGTTTCCCGAACTGATCGATCCCCACACGAAACAGCCCCTGATCGAGCGGACGATCCTGATAGCGAACACCTCGAACATGCCGGTTGCCGCCCGCGAGGCTTCGATCTATACCGGGATCACGATCGCGGAGTACTTCCGGGACATGGGGTACGACGTAGCGCTGATGGCGGACTCCACCTCCCGGTGGGGCGAGGCGCTGAGGGAAGTCTCCGGCCGTCTCGAGGAAATGCCCGGCGAGGAGGGTTATCCGGCGTATCTCGCGACCCGGCTCTCGGCCTTCTACGAGAGGGCAGGCCGCGTAGTCTGTTCCGGTTCCGGGGACCGGAACGGCTCGATTACCGTAGTCGGGGCAGTCTCGCCCCCGGGCGGGGACTTCTCCGAGCCGATCACGCAGAACACGCTGCGGGTGGTCGGGACGTTCTGGGCCCTCGACACGAACCTTGCCTACCGGCGTCACTTCCCGTCGGTCAACTGGATCAAGAGCTACTCGCTCTACCTCGACAGCATCAGTGAGTGGTACAGCAAGACCATTGCCCGGGACTGGCGGGAACTGCGGGACAAGGCGATCTACCTCCTCCAGAAGGAGGTCGAGCTCCAGGAGATCGTCCAGCTCGTGGGCCCGGATGCCCTCCCCGACAGCGAGAAGGCGATCCTCGATGTGACCCGGATGATCCGCGAGGACTTCCTCCAGCAGAGCGCGTATAGCGATACCGATTCGTTCTGCCCGATCGAGAAACAGTACCTGATGCTCAAAGTGATCGTTACGTATTTCACCGGCGTGAACCTCGCAATGGAGCGGGGGATCTCCCTGCGGCAGGTCCAGGCGCTCCCGCTCAAGGCAGCGATCGGCCGGATGAAGGATGCGCCCGATGCCGCTGCAGTCCGGCAGATCCTGGACGACGTGAACGTGACCCTTTCGACCGTGGAGGTAGAGAAATGAGAAAAGCAGACCTGCTGACCCGGGAATACCGCACGATCGATTACGTCTCCGGCCCGCTGATCTTTGTCACCCGGGTCACCGGGGCATCGTTTGGCGAGATCGTGCGGATAACTCTAAGGGATGGGGAAGTCCGGACCGGCCAGGTGCTCGACATCTCGGAGGACCATGCGGTGGTGCAGGTCTATGAGGGCACCCGGGGCATCGACACGGCCGGCACGACCGTCAGGTTTACCGGTGAGCCGGCCCGGATCAGCGTCTCTCATGATATGCTGGGCCGGGTCTTCAGCGGTGTCGGGAAGCCCCGGGACGACGGCCCGGAGATCGTCCCCGAGGCGGTACTCGACATCGCGGGCACGCCCATCAATCCATCCGCCCGGGATAAACCCGCGGACTTCATCCAGACCGGGATGTCGGCAATCGACGGCCTCAACACGCTGGTCCGGGGCCAGAAGCTGCCGATCTTCTCCGGCTCCGGCCTGCCGGCAAGCAAGCTCGCCGCCCAGATCGCCCGGCAGGCAAAAGTCCGGGGCGATGGGGAAGAGTTCGCGGTAGTCTTCGTGGCTATGGGCATCACGCACAAGGAGGCCTCGTTCTTCATGCAGGATTTTGAGCGGACAGGAGCACTGGACCGGGTGGTCTTCTTCATGAACCTGGCGGACGATCCCACGGTCGAGCGGCTCGCGGCCCCCCGGTGCGGCCTTACGGTCGCCGAGTTCCTTGCCTTCACCCACAACCTCCACGTGCTTGTGATCCTGACTGACATGATCAACTACTGCGAAGCGCTCCGCGAGATCTCGACCGCCCGCGAAGAAATCCCCGGCCGGCGCGGCTACCCGGGCTACATGTACACCGATCTCGCCTCGATCTACGAGCGGGCCGGGCGCCTCAAGGGGAGAACCGGCTCGATCACCCAGATCCCGATCCTGACGATGCCGGACGATGACATCACCCACCCGGTCCCCGACCTGACCGGTTACATCACCGAGGGGCAGATCGTGCTCTCGCGGGACCTCTTCCGCAGGGGTGCGGACCCGCCGGTCGACGCCCTCCCCTGCCTCTCGCGGCTGATGAATCTCGGTATCGGGCCGGGCAAGACCCGGGAGGACCACCGGGGCGTGGCGGATCAGCTCTATGCCTCGTATGCCTATGGCCGGGACCTCCGCAGGCTCGTCGCGATCGTAGGGGAAGAGGCGCTGACCGAGCTGGACCGGAAGTACCTGAAGTTCGCGGAAGGCTTCGAACGGGGTTTCATCACGCAGGGCGACGAGGACCGGCCGATCGAGAAGACGCTTTCCATTGCCTGGGATCTCTTTGCCACGCTGCCGGAGGACGAGCTCAAGCGGATCAAGAAAGAGCATATCGCGAAGTACCATCCTGCACGGCAGGGGTCAGCGGGTGAAGGGCCGGCCAAGGGAACAGGGGAGTGAAACGATGGAGCAGGTAAAGCCCACCCGGATGGAGCTGATGAAGACACGGGCCCAGATCCGGCTCGCCGAACAGGGCCGCGATCTCCTCCGGCAGAAGATGGATGCACTTATACGGGAGTTTTTTGCGATCCTCTCCACGGTCTCCGAGTCAAGGGACGAACTCGAGCAGGTTTCCCGGGCTGCCGACCTTGCCCTGCTGATCGCAGAGGCCACGGATGACCCGGTCACGTTGCGGTCCGCTTCGTTTGCCACCCGCCGCTCGATCACGGTCGATATCGGCGGGAAGAATATTATGGGCGTCCCGGTCCCGGTGATCGAGAAGAAGCGCGCCTCGCGGAAACTGCTGGAACGGGGCTACGGCATTATCACCACGAGCGCACGGATCGATGAAACAGCCGAACGGTTCGAAGCGGAGCTTGACATCCTGATCCAGCTCGCCGAGACCGAGACTGCGATGCGCCGGCTCGGGAGCGAGATCCAGATGACCCGCCGGCGGGTGAACGCCCTGGAACAGATCCTGATCCCGGAACTGAAGCAGAACGCGAAGTACATCAAGAACGCGATCGATGAGCGGGAGCGGGAAGACCTCTTCCGGCTGAAGAAGGTGAAGAGTATCCTTGAGAAGAAGAAAAAGAAGGCGAGGGAGAAACGGGCGGCGGGGGGATGACTTGTTTTCCCGACTACTAAAATCTCCTAATTTATACTAAATTAGTAGTTGGTTCGAGGAATAAATTTAAATCAGACTCAAATTCTCATTTTTATTTGATCCTTGTTAGAAAATTTTTGTTCAGTAGAAATTTTTACAAATAACTACACTCTCGGGGTTTCACCCCCGCCGCTGTGACAACCCCCGAATGCGATAATCCGTAATCAGGGAATTCCCGTAGAAACGGGCTGGCAGGTTGCTAAAAGGCAGAACTTGGGATCAGACAGCTGTTTTGAATGCCCGTATGATACAGTCATCTCATTAAACCTGAAAATTTTATAATAATTTACAGAACCTTTTTGTTCTCCCGCACCAACCAATCTGTAAATATCTGTAAATCTTACAAAAATTTACAGATAGTTGGCGATAACAGGTAGTCAGGTGCGGATGAAAAAACCTCAGAAGCCACCGTCCTTTGAAAAATTATGGTCGGATTATCTTGAGAAATATAATGATCTGGCTAACAGGGTGAACCAGAAGAATGAGGAATCGGAGGAAATACGCAGGCTGATACGGAAATACAACGAACAGGAGTACATCCACTGGGACGACCTACGGCGCAAGAAAATCCCCTTTGATCCCATCACGTTCTGGTTTGTGTTACGCACAATCCGCAGCACGAAGTACCGCGAAATCCAGATCGGCGATGAGAAATTTCCCTTCTATACCCCGGAAAATTTCTCAAAACAGCTTCACCTCATCGACAAGGCATCTCCCGCATCGTTCGATTGGCTCTTCGGGGAATTCCCGAGCGAGGCGAATAAAAATCAGTATCTTAGCAATTCCCTGATGGAAGAGGCGATCGCATCAAGCCAGCTTGAAGGAGCGGCGACGACCCGGCCGGAGGCAAAAAAGATTCTGCGGGAAGGCAGGAAGCCGAAGAATACCTCTGAACGGATGATCGTCAACAACAACCGTACAATACGCCGCCTCAAAGAGCTGCGGGACAAGCCGTTGTCCCGCGAACTCATCCTTGAGATCCACCGCGAGATCACCCTGGGGACTCTGGAGAGTGATAGCGATGAGACCGATCTCCGGATCACCGACGATATCGTTGTTGGAAGCAAGGCAGGTCCGACGAAGATCTATCACTACCCGCCCGGATGTGCAAAAATCCCGGCAAGGATCGATGATCTCATTGTGTTTGCGAATGAAGACGACGAATTCATTCATCCGATTGTCAAGGCGATCATCCTTCACTTCCTTATCGGGTACATCCATCCGTTCAATGACGGCAACGGCAGGACAGCCAGGGCGCTTTTCTACTGGTTTGCTCTCAAGCATCACTATGACCTTCTGGAATACATATCGATCTCACGGATCTTTGTTCATGCCCCGGTTCAGTATTCCCGGGCATACCAGCTTACCGAGACCGACAGTAACGATATGACCTATTTCATCGATTTCAATATCCACATCATCAGCCGGGCTCTGGAAGATTTAAAACAATATCTTATCCGTAAAAAGAAAGAAGAGGCCGAATCCCTGCAGCTGGTCGAGCAGATCCCCGATCTCTCATTCAGGCAGGCAGAAATTCTCCGGGATTTTATCCGGCATCCGGTGCGACCCTATACCATCAGTGAGATTGCCGGGAAGTATAACGTGTCATTACCTACGGCACGGACGGATCTCATTTTGCTTGAGAGAAAAGGGAAACTGAAGAAATATCAGGATGGCAAACGGGTAGTTTTCATGAACAAAGGTGGATAGGCAGTAATAATATTAGGTGATTACTGAATAGAAGCCACCAAAGAATACTCAAAGATAGATTTCACTACAGCATCATAAAGGTCATGGTGTCGGTTGTTATACCTGAATTCCAATTCTTTTAAGTAGAGCGGGAAT
>Ga0074046_10000407_pt1 | contig 39597 bp, 37 predicted proteins | sample BogForMeECP23OM3_FD_94441 | JGI IMG/M metagenome (GOLD analysis project Ga0074046, IMG submission 94441) | Bog forest soil microbial communities from Calvert Island, British Columbia, Canada - Bog Forest MetaG ECP23OM3 | ecosystem: Environmental > Terrestrial > Soil > Wetlands ... | reverse complement strand
TGCGGATCTTCCACGCCATCGAGCAAAACGATCAGCCCTTGCTGGCCCTTGGATTTATTGGCGGCGGCGATGATGTCTTCCAGCGTAGATGCGGGTCTGGCAGCGACCATCGCAACGACACCTTGATGATCTTTGGCGTTGGCCAGGCGATCGAGTTGGCTGCGATCTTCAAAGCGAATGGCGATGCCATTTCGGCGCGCGAGTTGCACGATATCTTCAACGCGCGTGTCCTGACGGCCCTTGGAGATGAGAATGCGGTCAAAGGCGCTGCCGGCTTCGAGGGCTTCGCGCACCGCGTGAATTCCTGTGACAGTGTTCATTGTTTGAAAGTTTACAGAGGCTCGTGCAATTAATCCATTGCGGCACAGAATTCCAGAATGCGGGTGCGGGTAGATTTGACGGGAACGGCGAAGGGTAGAACTGCGGCTTCGTCGAGAAGAAGGATGACGCGATCGAGTTCGCCTTCACCCGAGCGGCCGGTAAGCGCCAGGCGGATCGGATGGAACAAATCGCGGCTGCTCGTGTGGAGTTCGCCTTTCAGTTGGTTGATGAGGGATTTGAAGCGGTCGGAATCGAGTTGGCCGGCTTCGAGGAGATGAAGAGCCAGGTGGCGGATGACGTCGCGGGCGGCGTGGCGGGCGAGGACAGCGTGGGATTCGGGAAGTTGCATGATTTCTGTGGCGTCGAATTCGAAGATGAGGCGGAGAATCTGGGCGAGGGCGGCGCGGTCAGCGGCAAAATGGCCGAGCAGAGAGGCGGCGTTAGCGGACCAGCGTAGGTGGTCGGCAGAGGGCGGGCCAGTCAACCAGTGCTTTTCATTGAGGAGAGAAAGAACGTCGGCTGCAGTAAAAGGATTTGGAAGGGGATCGATTTGGGGAGGTTCTGGCGGGTGCATGAAGTGAGTTTAGCGTGGAACAGGATTCAATCGGTCAGAAAGAAGAGGGGAGAATCCCAAAAGCAGTTGGGTCAAGCACAGGACATTCTTTACAGGGAGAGAGTGGCAACGACATGGGCGGCGATAGCTTCGCCGCGGCCTACGGCATCAACGCCTTCGTTGGTTTTGGCTTTGAGATGGATTTTAGTAGTGGGCAGGTTTAGGGATGCGGCCAGGACTTCGCGCATTTTAGGGAAATGGGGACCAAGTTTCGGGCGTTCGAGAATGACGACCGCGTCGATATGTTCGATCGTGAACTTCTTTTCGTCGAGAAGTTTTTTTGTATGCTCGAGAAATAAATGGCTGTTCGCGTCCTTCCATTTGGGATCGTTATCGGGAAAGTGAGTGCCAATGTCGCCGAGTCCAGCAGCGCCCAAAAGTGCATCCACCATCGCGTGGGCGACGACGTCGCCATCTGAATGCCCAACGGGACCTTTGTCGAAGGGGATTTCCATGCCGCCGATAATCAGTTTGCGACCTTCAGCCAAGCGATGCAGGTCGTAGCCAATCCCACAGCGATAGCTCATGATTTTTTCCGCTCGGATTGCAGATAGAAGCGGGCTAGGTCCATGTCGGCAGGCTTGGTGATTTTGATGTTGCGTTCGGAACCTAACACCACGTGAACATCGTGGCCGAGCTTTTCGATGAGCCCAGCTTCATCGGAGGCGTTGACTCCATCCGCAGCGGCGAGGGCAAACGCTTCCTTCAATAATTTTGCGTCGAACGCTTGCGGTGTCTGTGCGAGGACAACACGTTCGCGGGGAACGGTAGCCGTGATCAAGGCCACGTCTTCGGGCAAGCTGGCGCGCTTCACTTCTTTCACTGTGTCCATGGCGGGAATGCCCAGGATGGCGGCTTTGCAACGGCGCGCTTCTTCAATGACTCGCGTGATCTGATCGACAGTAACGAAGGGACGCACTGCGTCGTGAACCAGGACGAGGTCAGTGTCCTCCGAAACTGTGATCAAGGCTTGGGCGACAGAATCCTGGCGGGTGTCTCCCCCTTTTACGATTTTGATGGGCTGTACCAATTTTTCTTTTGCGATTAGCGATTGCAAGCGCTCGATTTCATCGCCGCGGGTGACGAGGATGATGCTGGTGACTTGCGGGCAAGCAGCGATGCGGCGCAGCGTCAAGATCAGGATGGGCACGCCGTCGAGTTCGAGAAATTGCTTCGGGGCACCGGCGCCCATACGCGTGCCGAGACCTGCGGCAGGGAGAATGGCAACAATTTTAGTCATAAGGAGAAATGTCCGGCTGAAGCAAAGCGCGAACCGCTTAAGCGCGGGACCCAGATAGGAAGTTTACCTCAAGGGACGGCAGGAAGAAAATTGCTCTGAGGCAAATATCGCGGCTTGCTCGCGCGGTGTCGATGTTTCTCAGAAAACTACGTTGGATCGCTGCCGATAAACGGAGCGCGAGAAAGCGGGTCGAAGCGGGGAGTAGGTTCCGGGTGGTCGTGACCCTTGCCATCACCGTTTCCGTTGGCAGAAGCCGAGGCATCGTATGACGTGGCAGACCCGGCGGCAGCACGTGCGGCGGATGAATCGGGGCGGTCGTCGAGGCGGCCGAAGATCATTTTGCCCGCTGGGGTTTGGTGGACAGAGGTTACCAGGATATCGACGGTGCGATTGATGAGGCGGCGCGCCCCCTCGACAACGACCATGGTCCCGTCATTGAGATAGGCCACACCCTGCGTCAGTTCCTTGCCTTCGCGCAAAATTAGGACCCGCATAGATTCGCCAGGAAGTACTGCGGGCTTCATGGCGTTGGCGAGTTCGTTTACGTTGAGCACAAAAATTCCCTGGACCCGCGCGACTTTATTCAGATTGAAATCGGTGGTGACAATCTTGGAGGAGGTGCGGCGGGCAAGCTCCATCAATTTTTGATCGACACCGGGACAGCCGCTGATGTCGTCTTCGAGAAAGCGAATTTCCAGGCCGCGCATTTTTTGCAAGCGCTGCAAAACTTCTAAGCCACGGCGACCGCGTTGCCGCTTGAGAGTGTCCGCCGAATCCGCCACCAATTGCAGTTCGTGAAGAACGAAACGCGGCACGGCGACTGTGCCATCGAGAAAATGAGTTTCGCAAATGTCCGCGATGCGTCCATCGATGAGCACACTCGTGTCGAGTAGCTTCATTCCATTGGTGGCACTCGTGGCACCGGTTGAGCCAGGTGCGGAAGAAGCGGCAATGTCGGCGGGAATTTCGACTGAACTCGGAAGAGGAATGTGGCGAAAACTTGGTCCTTTGTGGGAGCCAATGACGAGTCCGAGATAACCGAGAGCGAACAATGAGGTAAATTCGAAAAAAGACTTGGTGGGTTCAGGCTCAGCTGTGCGGGAGATGACGAGAGTAATGAGGAGGGCTGCGAGTAGACCGAGGACAACGCCAACGGCGCCTCCCATAAGCCCGCTGATCTCCGCGCGGCGCAATCTTAATTCGGCAAGGAGGATGACCATGGCGACCAGGAAGCCCAGGCCCGCAGCGGGAAGACCGTGAAAGCCAAACGGACTGAGGGTGTAACAAAGAACGACGCTGGCGCTGATCAGAGCAACGCGCACGGCCCAGAAATCCCAATGATGACCGAGAAATCGTGAGCGAAGATTATTGGGGGTGAGAATGGAAGCTTCTGCGCTTGTGTTTGCTTGGGAGTTTATTGCGATGTGACTCATAATTCCCCCTTGTCTGCGTACAAGAAATTGCGCGAGGGCGGCCGTAGCAGCGAGGACGGGAGATTGCCTCTCGAGCGGGAGCAAGATATAAGGTGGCTTGTATACTCTTGAATTAGATGTCGCGTCAAGGGCTAGTTGAGCAGAAATAAAATTCGTTTGATGATGCGGACTTTTAGCGGCTTGCGCTTCAATCGAAGCTCGCGCTTAAGCGAGATAGATTCGTGGGACCCGTGGACCAACTCCCGAAATTAAATCGGAAGTGACCGTGCCGATGCTGCGGGCAACCACGTTTGCGGGATATGTGCGGTCGCCGTCTTCGCCATAGAGAGTGGCAGTGTCGCCGATGGCTATATCGCTGACGTCGGTGACATCGAGCATGGTGACATCCATCGAGACAATGCCGATCATCGGCGCGAGATGACCGCGAATGGCGAATTGTCCGCGATTGCCGAGCGAACGGTGCACGCCATCGGCGTAGCCGGCGGAGATCACGGCGACACGCGAAGGGCGCTCGGCAACCCAACTGGCGTTGTAGCCGACGCCCTCGCCTTGCGCGATAGAACGGACGTTGACAACGCGAGCGCGGAGGCTCATGACCGGACGCAAACGAAGCTTGGATTCGAACTCGATGCGGCAATCCATGGGATCGAAACCGGGATGGTAGCCGTAGAGAATTGCGCCCGGGCGAACCATGTCTGCCCAGGTGTCGGGGCGCGCGGCGATGGCGGCGCTGTTGGCGCAATGAATCAGGCCAGCATCAATCTTGAAAGAGCGAAGGCGATCTACGGCGGTGTGGAGGCGCTCCATCTGGAGAGCGGTCATGTGGCCGATGGGCGTGTCGGTGAGGACTTCGGAAGAAGCGAAGTGCGTAAAGGTGCCGGTGATCGCGAGGTGTGGACATTTCGCCAACTGGCGTGCGAAACAATCGATTTCTGTTGGCGCAATGCCCAGGCGGTTCATGCCCGTGTCCATTTTGAGGTGGATCTCGACATTCTTTTTGCGCTGCTTCGCGGCGGCGGCCTCGAAAGTGGCAAGCTGCTCGCAACGGTGGATGGCGGGAGTCAAATCATAATCGAGAAGATTTCTTTCTTCGCCGGGCCAGAAGCCACCGAGGACAAGGATGGGCTTCTGCACACCGAAATTGCGCAACTCCATACCTTCACCGGCAGAAGCCACGCCGAACCAATCACTGCCAACTTTCTCGAGGGCCTTGGCAACTTGCGGGCCGCCGTGACCGTAGCCGTTGCCTTTTACGATGCAGAGAATTTTGCGCGGCGTTTTTCTTTTTTCCGAAGCAGGATTCACGTAATCGCGGATGGCGCGAAAATTTTCAGCGAGCGCTTGGAACGAGACCTCGGCCCACACCGGGCGGCCGATGAAAGCGGTTGGATTTTTCTTCCTGCGAGTCATGAAATTTCCTGAAAAAACTAGTTTACGATATTCCGGCGCAAGCGCGAAAAAGCCCCATTGGCTGGCGCGAGAATGACAACGCGGGAACTGCCCTGCAAACCGAAGACCAAATAAGGCCTTTGCCAGATTGATCAAATAGCCCGCAACGAGTTTCTTTTGAATGGCTTAGAGGTGAGCGCGATCCATCAGAGGATCACCAGGTTTGCAAACAGTAGCGAAGCGTGGATAGTGTGACGCGCTGTGCCGCGGGGGCTACATCTCGTCGCCACCCGAGAATTGGGAGAAGGCGTCCGGCGCGGCTTCTTCGAACCGGGTCAGCTTGCTGCGAAAGACGAATTTCACTTTGTCGGTTGGGCCATTGCGCTGCTTGGCAATGAGAATGTCGGCCATGTCGCGCTCTTCGGGCGTGGCGTTGAGATTGAAAAAATTTGGCCGGTAAATGAACATGACGACGTCGGCATCCTGCTCGATGGCACCGGATTCGCGAAGATCGGAAAGCTGCGGGCCGCGCTCTTCACGTTCCGGGGCACGGGTCAATTGACTGAGAACCAGCACGGGAATCTGCAATTCCTTCGCAAGGCCTTTGAGGCCACGGGAAATACTGGAGACTTCTTCCTGGCGCGAACTGAAACGGCCCCGGCCAGTGATGAGCTGGAGATAATCGACGACCAGCAGCGAAAGGCCTTTGTCGCGTTTCAGGCGGCGAGCCTTTGCTCCGATTTCCAGCACGCTAGTCGAACCGGCGTCGTCGATCCAAAGCGGAGCTTGCGAAATACTGCCCAGGACCTCCGTCATTTTGCGCCAATCATCGCGGCTCAAGTGGCCGGAGCGGAATTTATGCGCATCGATTTGCGCAACCGAAGCTACCAGACGCTGCAGCAGCGATTCCTTGGACATTTCCAGGCTGAACACGGCGACCGGCAGTCCTCTGCGAATCGCAATATTTTCTGCAAGGTTCAGTGCCAACGCTGTTTTCCCCTGCGAAGGGCGTGCGGCAAGAATAATCAATTCAGAAGGCTGCAATCCGGAAAGAAGTTTGTCGAGTTCCCCGTATCCCGTGGAAATTCCCGTTACGCTCTTCCCTTCGCGAAAAATTCTCTCTAGTCGCTCAAAGTTATCGCGAACGATATCCTTGATGGAGATTAGGCCTGCCTTGACGCGATCTTCGGCCAGCGCAAATATGCTGGACTCAGCGTTGTCGAGAATTTCATCGGCGCCTGCTTCCGCTTCCATGGCGCGCTGTTGAATGCTGTGGGTCGCGTGAATGAGATTGCGCAGTATCGCTTTTTCTTTGACGATGTGCGCGTAATGCTCGACGTTGCTGACGCGCGGCATACCATCGACGAGCGAAGCCAGGTAAGGAGCGCCGCCCGAGGCTTCCAGTTCGCCTTTGCGCTGTAGTTCTTCGGTGAGCGTGACGAAATCGATGGCCCGCTGCGATTCGCCGAGCACAATCATCTGCGTAAAAATGCGTCGATGATGCGGCAAGAAAAAGTCTTCGGCTTTGAGCGACTCAATGGCGGTGTTCAGGACGTTGTTATCGAGCAGGATCGCGCCGAGAATGGATTTCTCAGCGTCGATGTTGCTGGGCAACGGACGTTCGAGGGCAGTTTCGACAACAGGCATGGACAGTTTACACCTTCTGCGCTTTCGCTTTTATTTCGCTATTGAACCACGGCGGGTGCAAACAGGCAAGTCGAAACTTTTTAGCCTGCAAATTTCCCTGTCCGCCAGAACGATGAAGCGATTGTCCGCGCAACGCAAAGGCGCGTCAATCGGACGGGCTGTGCATAGTTAAGGAAATCGCGGAAAACTTTTTTGCTTGATGCAAAATCAGGAATTGAAGAGAACGGGGCGATTACCGAAGCTTTCCTCACGCGATTACGGCGCTTTGCGTTTTCTTTGATAGGTTCTCACGGCTTGCGCCATGGGCTAAGATTTGTGGTGCCTCCCGCGTTCCCCCAGGAGCGCGGTGTGGGAAAGATAGTTGCGCGGACAAAAAAGAGAGAGGCACGCCTCGGCACGTCCCTTTTGCAAATCAGATGGCCGACGTAGACGGCGGGACCTGACCGAGAATTAAGCTTCTTTTTCGATGTGGACTTTGAGTTCGGCAGTGACATCACGGAACACCTTGATGGTGACCGGGAATTCGCCGAGTGCACGCAACGATTCGGGCAACACGATCTGGCGCTTATCGACTTCGAAGCCCTGCGTCTTGAGCAAATCAGCAATATCGCCATTCGTGACCGAGCCGAAGAGCTGATCGTTTTCGCCGGTCTTCCGGGTGAAGCGGAGTGAAACGGCACTCAGCAATTCCGCCTGCTTTTTGGCAGCTTCGAGTTCGGTCGCGGTTTTCTTCGCCAACGAGCCACGAATACGCTCCAGAGCCTTCATGTTGCCCGGCGTGGCTTCGATGGCAAACTTGTTCGGCAATAGAAAATTCCGTGCGTAGCCAGGCTTCACGGTCACCACGTCGCCGCGGTGCCCCAACTTATCGACATCTTCCTGAAGAATGATCTGCATGATGAATCTCTAGCTCCCTTTTTTAAACTGTGGTTTTCGGGGCCTCGACAACGCGAGGCGCCTGGGTTCCCGCCGCACTGCCGGCAAACGGCATAAGGGCGATGTTGCGTGCGCGCTTGAGCGCGACGCCGAGCCAGCGTTGATGGCGCGAGCAAACCCCGGTCATGCGGCGGGGCAGAATCTTGCCGCGCTCCTGCACGAACTGAGAAAGAATGTCGGCGCGCTTGTAGTCGATCATGTCCATCTTCTCTACACAGAACTTGCAGACTTTCTTTTTGCGGAAATACTGGCGCTTGCCACGCGGCCGGCCACCTGGCCCGCCTGGACCACCCGCACCGCCTTCACGGCGTCCACCACCGGGGCCACCTTCACGGCGACCGCCTCCACCCTCGCGGTGTTCACGAGGAGCAGAGGGAGCGGCGGCTTGCACTGGCTTTTGTTCGTCTGACATAACTTCCTACCTTTCCCATGTAGCTCCGGGCCTTCGCATCGAAGCTTTTAAAACAATACCTGTTCAGCGAACGCGATTCCGCGCGTTCCTAACACTGTCATTAGAAACTTAGCTGGCCGGTGCTGCTTCCGGTGCGGCAGACGACGGCACGATCGGAGCAGTAACGGGTGTCGCGGGGCGGCGCGGACGGCGAGCGGTGCGAATCTCTCGCTTGTGCGTGAGTTTTTTCTGCAGCTTGATGGCTTCATCGAGACGCACAACCTGGTACTTGATGACCGCGTCTAGCACACCCAGGCGGCGCTCGATTTCCTGCATCAGGTCCCCGTGCACGGTGCGGATCTGGTGATACACGTAGACACCTTCGCGATGCTTCTTAACCTTGTACGCGAGTTTGCGCGTGCCCCAATGCTCGGTCTTCTCGATTTTTCCGCCTTTTTCCGCGCAGACATGCTCGATCGACGCGATGACCTTCTTCAGTTCGTCTTCCGGCGTGGCCGGGCGAGCAATAAAGATCAAATCGTACAGACGCTCTTCCATAATGACCTCGTTTCCTTCTGTTACCGGCACAGGGCCGGTAAAACCGTAAAACTGCGTACTGCTACCAAACTCACTTTTACTTCTCTGCCGCCGGTGGAACGCGGCGGTTGTACTTGTTCATCGCGGCGTCGATGCCTTCACTCAGAATCATCTCAACCGCATCGGCCGCCGTCGCAATCATCTCTGCTGCCACTTCCAACTGCGCCTTTTTCATTGGGCGCAGAACATATTCGGCAAGATCGCCGACCGGATGATCTGGACCGCAGCCCAAGCGAAGCCTAGCAAATTCCTGCGTTCCTAAAGAACTGGTAAGCGACTTGGCGCCGTTGTGCGTCCCCGGCCTTCCATGCTTGCCAATGCGAATCATGCTCCAGGGCAGATCCCGTTCGTCATATATTGCCAGGACTGCTTCTGGCCCCAGTTCATGCTTGCCGAGCAGATCCCTTACGGAAATTCCGCTGAGGTTCATGTACGTCTGAGGTTTTGCCAGGATTACTTCTCGCCCGGCAACTGCTCCCAGTCCCACCAGCGCCTTGCCCTCGGGCCGCTCGACCCGGATCGTAGCGCGATTGGCAATCTCATCTACGGCAAGAAAACCGAGGTTATGCGGCGTCCACTGATACTCCGGGCCAGGATTGCCAAGGCCAACGATAAGCCGCATAGTGAGTTGCGCGATGAAGTCGAAAAAGAATTACTTCTTCTTCTCCTGCTTTTCGCCGCCCTTGGCGCCTTTCTCGGCTTCCTCGCCCTCTTCGCCTTCCACTTCTTTCTTGCCCTTCTTGATAACTTCGGGTTCGGCAGGAGTTGCGCCTGCAACTGCAACAACATCCGCCGGCTTCTCTTCTTCCGCGCGCAGAGTAACAACATGCGAAAGCACGCGCTCCGGATCGGTCAAGAGCTTCATCTTCTTGGGATCCAGGGGTAGATCGCTGGCGCGCAAATTCTGATTCAAGCGCAAGCCGCTGATGTCCACCTTGAATTCGGTCGGAATGTCGGCTGGCAAGCACTCGATCTCGACTTCGCGGGTGACGACTTCGTAGACACCGCCATCCACTTTAACGCCAGCAGGTTCGCCAAAGGTGTGTATGGGCACCTTGACCTTCATGCGCACGTCCATCGCGATACGCAAAAGATCGACGTGCAGCAAGCGGCCGCTCACTGGATCGACTTGCCAATCCTTTACGATGGCCGGTTCGTGCTTTCCGCCGAGGTCCACCTGAAACAAAGTGTTGTGACCGGTTTCGGAGCGAAGAATCGCGGTGACTTGTTTGGTGTTGACGGCGAGAGAAATCGCTTCCCCTTTGCCGCCATAAAGAGTCGCGGGAACTCTGCCGCTGCCGCGCATACGCCTCGCTTCATTTTTGCCTCGCGTATCGCGAGGCGCGCCTTCCACAATAATCTGAGCCATAGCTTCTTTCCTTCCCTGGAATCCCATTCGGCTAAACAGCGCCTGAGAATCTCAAATAAACAACTCGCTGATCGAAGTTTCTTCGTGAATGGAACGAATGCCGCGCGCGAGTAAATCCGCGACACTCAAAATCTTGATCTTCGCCAAATTTTTCGCGGCGGCGGAAAGCGGCACGGAATCTGTGGCCACCACTTCCGCAATACGTGAATTCTCAATGCGTTCGACCGCCGGCCCCGAAAACACCGGGTGAGTGCAAGCGGCGTACACCTGAGTCGCACCTTCGCGCAACAAAGCATCGGCCGTTTTCACCAGTGTGCCTGCGGTATCGATGATGTCGTCGACGATCAGCGCACTACGGCCCTTTACGTCGCCGATGAGGTGCATCACCTCGCTGACGTCTACATCGACGCGGCGCTTATCCACGATGGCTAGAGGCGCATCCAGCTTTTTTGCGAAGGCCCGGGCGCGTTCCACGCCACCAGCATCAGGCGAAACGACCGTAAGATTCGGCAACTTCATTTGCTTGAAGTGATCAATCAGCACGGGCGAGCCATAAAGGTGATCAACCGGCACGTCGAAATAGCCTTGAATCTGGGGCGCATGCAAATCCAATGTGAGTGCGCGGCTGGCTCCCGCAGTTTCCAGCAAGTCCGCAACAAGTTTCGCAGATATTGGAACGCGCGGCTTGTCTTTGCGATCCTGGCGCGCGTAACAGTAGTACGGCAGAACCGCGGTGATGCGCCAAGCGGAGGCACGCTTGAAGGCGTCGATCATCAACAACAATTCGAGCAGGTGATTGTCCACCGGATAGCAGCACGGCTGCACCACGAAAACATCCGCCCCACGCACGTTTTCCAAGATCTGAAAATAAATTTCGCCGTCACTGAACCGGCCGAGCAAGGCTTTGCCGAGCGGCACATTCAAATGATGGCAGATCGAATCGGCCAGAGCCGGATTCGCGGTTCCGGTAAAAATCTTGAAACGTTCGTCGTGCACCCCTCGCTCACCCTGGTCATCGCGCGGCGATGACAACATGAAACGCAAACTGGCCCGTTCGTTTTGCACTGGTATTGCGAAACGGGAAAGAGTCAGAGCGGAGCAATGCTGAGGTTCAGTCGACCAACGCGCTTTTCATGGAACGCGCAAATTTGCTTCGAGAGACACTCTCGCAGACAAAACTTTGATCGTAGACAAACCCGACAGCAGCTCGGCGCGCCTTTGCTGGGCTCGGGAAAACTCCAAACACCGCCGAACCGCTACCAGCCAGCAAGGCTTCTGACGCTCCCCTTCGAAGTAACGTCCGCCTGATTTGATCAAGCCGGACATGACGCCGGAAAACAGCACCTTCGAAATCATTCGAAAGACCTGCTCCCTGCGACTTCCAACACAGAGCACAGAACCTATATAGCTTATGGGCTGCGGCGGATTTTGTCAACGAAGCGAGCTCGGGCGCGTGCAGCCAACGATAGGCGTCAGCGGTTGGAATGTGGATATCCTTAGGCGAAACAATCAGTAGCGAACAGTCAGGAACGTCAGGGAGCGGGTAGATCTCGTCCCCTTTCCCCACTCCCAAAGCGCAGCCGCCAAACAAAAAGAAGGGGACGTCAGCGCCGAGACCCGCGGCAATCGCCAGAAGGCGCTCAGTTTCAATACGCTTGCCCGTCAGGCGAAGATAACCGAGGAGCGCGGCAGCGGCGTCGCTAGAACCGCCACCCAGGCCACGCCCGGCGGGAATCGCCTTTTGGAGCAGGACTTCCACACCAGCACGAATCTTCAACTCGCGGCGTAGAGCGTCCACGCCGCGATAGACCAAATTCTTTTCGATAGGCTCTTTGGAAAGTGCATCGTTGCCTCGCACGGTAAGGGAGATGCCACTTTTTGGGGATTTGCGAAGCCGCAAAGAATCGTGAAGAGACACGGTCTGGAAGATCGTACGTAGTTCGTGGTAGCCGTCGGCGCGCTTGCCGAGCACTTCGAGACGCAAATTTACTTTTGCGTACGCTGGGATCCGAACTTCGTTCATCGTCTGCTCAGGGTTTTGCGTCGGTTGCCGGCGACTTTTGCGCCACGCGGTGCTTTACCTGACCCAACTTCTTTTCCAGTTCCGCGACTTTATCGTTTTCCACGTCGCCAGGCAAGGAGCGATGCCATTCCGCCAGGGACTTTTCCCACTCCGCGGCCGCTTGTTCCATTTTTCCCTGCTTGGCGTAGACATCACCGAGGTGAGCCCGAATTGTGGGATCGTGTGATTCGCGCTCGACCGCTTTGTGCAGTGTGGCTTCGGCGTCATCGAGCCGGTTCTGCTTGTAATAGACCCAGCCGAGACTGTCGAGATAAGCACCGCTGAATGGCTCCTGATCGAGCGCGCGCTGAATCATCTCGCGGGCTTCATCGAGGCGCAGGCCCCGGTCAGCGAGCATATATCCATAATAATTCAACGCCGCGGCGTTCTTTGGATTTACGTCCAGCACTCTCTTGAACTCGTCCTCAGCCTTGTCGAATTGCTTCTGGCGCTCGTAGATTGCGCCGAGCAGGAACCACGTCATTTCATTTTCGCGAGGATCACCGGGAATGGCTTCGGCCTTGTGGGCTGCGTCTTCGGCTTCCTTGTAGCGGCGCGCGCGTTCATAGACCTGGGCGATGTTCAGATAAATGTCCCGATCGGTGGGGCTATTCTTCAAGCTTCCTTGAAGCAACTTGACCGCTTCATCGGGCTGTTGATTCTCTCCAAGCAGCAGTGCGTAGCTGGCGCGGATGGGACTGTCATTGGGATATTTTGCCATCGCTTCTTTTCCGGTCAAAAGTGCTTTCGGAAGATCCTTCGATTGGCGGTAGGTTTCCATCAACAACAGTCGTGCGCGACGATCTTCCTCTTCGCCAAGACGGCCAAGTTCCTGATAGGTGTAGATTGCCGCCTGGTAGTTCTGGGAATCGCGATAGAGCTGTCCGAGTTGCTGATAAAGAATTGCCAGGGAACGCCTGCGGTTCGGAAGCACCGTCGATTGTGATTTAATTCCAGTCACCGCGTCCGACAATACTTTGATGGCGTCCTCGTAGCGCCCCTGCGATTCGTAAATCATGGCCTCGTTGTACATGACTTCAAGGCTGCCCGGCGCATACTGTCGGGCTTTCACGAGATTCTCTTCCGCCTTATCGAGCTGGTGCAGCTCGCGGTAGATCTGCGCGATGCGCAGATAGACGTCAGCGTCATCGGGCATCACGTCGGCCAATTTCTGATAGACGGTCAGCGCTTCCGGATATTTTTCTTCAGATAGCAGAGTCTGCCCCAGACCACGGAGATGGGAAAGTTCGGATGGATCGAGATCAACGGCTTTGCGGTAAGCCTCTTCGGCCTTGGCGTAGTCCTTGGTCTGCGTGTAGGCATCACCCAGCAAATCATAAAGAACCGGCGAAGGCGAATGGACTGTTGCGGTTTCCAACAACTGGATCGCTTCATCCGATTTGTTCTCGTCGAGAAGCAACTGCGTGAGCTGTTCCATCGCAGCATCGTTATCCGGGTCGGCCTTCAGCATGCCGCGAAGAACTTGCTCGGCTTTCTCGGGCTCGTTGTGCAAACGATAGAGGCGCGCCAACCACAGCGCAGATTCGGCATCGGCGGGGTCGAGCCGATGAACCTCGCTGAATTCGGCTATCGCTTTGGCGACCATTTCACTTTGCGCGCCGGTGTTGCTGTTGATGTCGCCGAGGCTACGCAAATAAATCCGGCCAAGAAGCCGGTGGGTCGCCAGATCATTGGGATCGCGCTTAAGGATTTCGTTGGCTTCGGTAACCGCGTCGTGGACGCGCTGGGCTTTCCAATACATTTCGGCAAGCCGCTCTCCGATGATCGGCGATTGCGGATCAATCGAATACGCCTTCTTGTATGCCTCGATTGCGCGCGTGGCGTACTCGCTTTGACTGGTCTGTTCGTACTGAATCTCATACAGGTGGCCCAGCGTGAAGTTGTAATAGGCCTCCGCGCGGGGAGACATTTTCTCCGGGGCTTTCGTGGTTCCAACCAAGGTTGTCTGAGCGAGCAGAGGGGAGATCGCCAGAGCGGCCACAGCAAAGGTGAAGCAAAGTCGAATTGGCTTCATAAGTAGTCCATAAACTCTAAGTATCCCATGCGGCCCAAAAGCGGTCAAAAGCGAAAATACGGCACGGTTTCGATGCGCGTCGTCTCACCTCAATAAGATGCTTCAACGGCAATCTGTGTTTCTAGTTTTAAGAATTTGGCGGAAAATCAGTGAAGGAAGTGTCGCATGCTGGTGAACACCATCGCCAGACCCAGACGGTCTGCTGCGGCAATCACTTCGGGATCCTTAACCGAACCACCCGGCTGAATAATGCAGGTGGCCCCCGCTTTTGCAGCTTCCTCCACCCCATCGGGGAACGGGAAAAATGCGTCGGAAGCTACGGCTGTGCCCTGCAGAGCTTTCTGGGCTTTCAACACCGCAATTTTCACGGAATCGACGCGGCTCATCTGCCCCGCTCCGATGCCCATCGTCGCTCCGTCCTTCGCAAAGACGATGGCGTTCGATTTGACATGCTTACAGATCTTCCAAGCAAATTTAAGATCGGCAAGCTCCCCTTCCGTTGGGGACCGTTTTGTTACAATTTTCAGTTCCTTGTCATAGAGAACGCCCAAGTCTGGGCTCTGGACCAGCATGCCACCTAGAATCCGCTTCAGTTGCAATTCTTTGTCGTGATGCAAGCCGCCCTGGGGAAGCTGCAGCAAGCGCAAATTTTTCTTGGCGGCGAAAATTTCCTGTGCGCGATCGGCAAATCCCGGCGCCACGATGCATTCCACGAATAATTTCGAGACTTCCTCAGCGGTCACCGCATCCACGATGTGATTGAAGGCCAGCACTCCACCAAATGCCGAGACCGGATCACAAGCAAATGCTTTGAGATAAGCCTCGTCGAGTGTGGCCTGTTGTGCCGCGCCGCAAGGATTGTTGTGCTTGATGATCACCGCAGCCGGCCGCTCGAATTCGGCAACCAGACTGCGCGCGGCCTCGAGATCGACATAATTATTGTAGGAAAGCTCTTTTCCCTGGAGTTGCTTGGCAGCCGCCAACCCTTCGGGGGGTTGTCCAGCGGGGGTATAAAGCCCCGCGGCCTGGTGCGGATTTTCCCCGTAGCGGAGTTCCTGCTTGAGACGCAGTGAAAGATGCAAGCGCTCCGGAAGTTTCGCGCGGTGAGCAACTTGCAGATGCGAAGCTTCGAGGGTCAACCGTTCCAATTCCATGGTGATTAAGCCGTCGTAGCGTGAAGTGGTAGCAAACACTTTGCGCGCGAGTTCCAACCTCAATTGCAAGGACGTTCCATTGCCCGCTTCTAGTTCGGTCGCCACGCGATCGTAATCGGAAGGATCGCTGATGACTGTCACAGTTTCAAAATTCTTCGCGGCCGAGCGTAGCATCGTCGGCCCGCCAATATCGATGTTTTCGATCAGTTCCTCGGCGGGAAGATAGCCTTTGGCAGCCGTAGCTTCAAACGGATAAAGGTTTACGACCACCAGGTCGATGGGCAAAATCCCGTGTTCCTTAGCTTGCTTTTCATCTTCGGCCCGATTACGGCGGTACAACAGACCGCCGTGAACTCTAGGATGCAGCGTCTTTACACGGCCTCCGAGCATCTCCGGCCAATTCGTGAACTCCGAAACATCCTTGACTGAAATTTTCTCGTCGCGCAGAAGTTTTGCAGTTCCACCGGTAGAAAGAATTTCGATCTGGAGGGCAGCGAGGCGCCGCGCGAAATCCACAATTCCCGTCTTGTCGAATACGCTGAGCAGCGCCCGTTCCACAGCCATGTGATTCCTCCAGCGTTACGTTGAATCTATAAGTGTACGCGGAGGAGCGGGGTTGGAAAAGTGGCGCGCTGTGGGAAACGGCCAACTCGAACGGCTAGGCTTTTACCAGGGCTTTCAATTTTACCGCGCCGTTTACGGTTTCTACCACGTACTCGACGTCACGGCACTGTTTCTCTGTCTGTAGGTCCTTGGTCTTCTTGCAGACAAATTCATTGAAGCCTGAGCGCGTCAGCTTGCCCGTTTCCTCGCCAGCATTCTGTTTCGCCTGAAGGAAGGCTTCATAGAGCTGATCCACTTTTTGCGTCTCTTTTTCAGGTTCGGAACAGACCATGCGGAATGCCATGGCGGTTTCGACGGCTGATTCATCGGGAGTTTCTTTTATGGTTGGTTTTGTGTTGTGTGCGCGCTCCGCTTCTATAGCTTTGGCGGCTGCGCCGAAATGACGCTGCACTTTACCTTCTTCGCGCAGAGCCAATTTCTTCCGGAAGACATCCTTATACTTTGCATACGTCTGCGAGAGATTGGTGAAGCGGAAGCGCTGGCCAAATTTCATTTCGCCGCCGCGTTCGCTGTAACGGCGGACCATTTGATCAATGCGCCATTCGATTTCGGTGGGCGGCCGTTTTCGTCCACCGCCGAAAAACATGTCATATTCAATTTTCAACTGGCGAATATCGCGTTCCATCTGGGCCAGTTCTTCGTCGATTGTCGCCATGAAGGCAAACTCCTGCGAAGTTCATGCTAGGAGCAAGAAATGTCAGCGTCAATCGGGAAGGCGGGTGGGGATACCCAATCAACAATCGGGCGACCGGACATTCCACTGGCCGTGCGGACAGTGCCGATTGCGCGCCCGGGAAGGCCTGTGCTCAAATGACCCAATGACCGAACGGGTGAAACCGGCAATCAGCGAGCAGCAAGCGGCGTTGCTACGGCAAGTGCCTTCTATCGATGAGTTGCTGCTGCGTCCACGCGTCGCGGCGCTAGCCAGGGGAGTGGATCGGCGTTATCTGATCGAGATCGTGCGCGAGCTGCTTGGCGATATTCGCCGAGGATTGGCGTCAGGGGACCCGTCGGCAGCAGCGATTTTGGAACCTTCCGCGTTGGCTGAAAAACTCGAAGCACAGGTGGAGCGCCTGTTTGAGCCCTCTCTGCAGCAGGTCATCAATGCCTCTGGAGTAATACTGCACACGAATCTGGGCCGCGCGCCGCTAAGCGAATTGGTTATTGAAGAGTTTCGCCGCAGCGCGGTTCACTACAGCAATCTGGAATACGACCTTGCGAAGGGCGGCAGAGGCAAGCGCGACGCCCATACCTCACGGTTATTGCAACGGCTTACCCGAGCCGAGGCGGCGATCGTTGTCAATAATTGTGCGGCTGGATTGTTGGTAACCCTGGCCGCGCTGGCACGTGGTGGAGAAGTCATTGTTTCCCGTGGCGAATTGATTGAGATAGGCGACGGTTTCCGAATTCCGGAAATCATGGAGCAAAGCGGGGCAATTTTGCGCGAAGTCGGGACCACCAACCGCACCCGAATCGCGGATTACGAGAACGCCATCAATGAGAAGACGCGGATTCTGTTGCGAGTTCATCCGTCGAATTTTCAAGTGACTGGTTTTACGGAAAAGCCAGAAGATTCCGAATTGATTCGGCTCGGCCAGCACGCCAGCCTCCCCGTTGTGGAAGACCTCGGTTCAGGCTGCGTGGTGGATCTTTCCAGTAGCGGAATCACCGAGCCCACGGCACGTGATAGTCTCGAAGCCGGATTTTCGTTGGTGCTTTTCAGCGGCGATAAACTTTTGGGGGGGCCGCAAGCCGGAATTATTGCCGGTCAGAAGGATTTGGTAGCAAAAGTTCGCCGGCATCCTTTATTCCGCGCGCTGCGAGTCGACAAATTGACAATCGCCGCGCTGGAAGTGACTTTGCGCGCGTACGTGCAAGCCAGTTGGAAGGAGATCCCCACACAGCAAATGATTCGTGCGACGGTGGAGGAGATCGGTCAGCGGGCCCAGGAATTTGTGCACGGCTTGAATGCTGCGCTCGAGTCGGCGGACGTGAAGATTGAAATTGTAGATGGTGATTCCCTTGTCGGCGGAGGTTCTACGCCTGCCCAATCTCTGCCAACGCGGTTAATTCGCGTTGCGAGTTCGTGTCATTCGGCTGCAGAACTGGAAGAGCAGTTGCGCAAGGGTATTGCCGGCACACCGGTGATTGCTCGTATCGAAGATGATTTCCTGCTGATCGATCTGCGCACAGTATTCCTGGAACAGGAAGTGTCGCTTGCCAAGGAGTTGATCCGAGCGTTGCGCTAAAGCCCAAAACGTCGTCGGATGATATGATATAGGTGTGATATAGGTTGTTCGCTGGAGATCTTGTGGCGACCGCACTCATTCATCTCGATCCAAAACAGAAACGGCGCCTTACAATGCGCGCGAAGAAGCGCGGCAAATCTTTCTCACAGGAAGTCCGCGATGCCGTGGACTTGTATCTAGAAATACCTATCGAAACCGAGGCCGAGATGAAGACCCTCGCCCGCTTGGCCAGCGAGTCAGCCGACCGCAGCATTGCGCGCTTAGACGATACGATTGCTTATTTAGATAAGGCTCTCAAGGCATTGAGGAAATCTCGGTGAGTTGGGCGCGCGATGCCTTGATAGCGCTGAAGAGAATTATGCTGCTTGAAGAGCGCATCGTGAGCCTGACCGAGCAATCAAAGCAATTGATGGACGCTTGTACGGACATGGACCGTCGACTGGTACGCCTGGAAGCAAAGTTCGATCTGCTGGAGCGGATGGCCGTTTCACCCTCGCGGCGGGCGCTCCCCGAAAAATCGCAAAAGTAGGGGCTTCATGCTCTGTTTCAAAACCCATAAGGGCAAGCTTGTTGCCACAGAACGACGCGAACCGCACTTGAAACCGGGGTGGGCACTCATTCGTGTTCGCCTGGCGGGCATTTGCAATACCGATCGGGAGATTCTGCGCGGATACCATGATTTTCATGGAGTGCCGGGACATGAGTTTGTGGGCGAGGTAGCCGCGGTTCCCCGCGGTTCACAGCGCAAAGAGAAGTTCTGGCTGGGGAAGCGTGTGGCTGGCGAGATCAACATTTCGTGCAAGTCTTTGGGCTTTAAGCCCGTTTGTGCTTTTTGCCAGCGCGGATTGAACACGCATTGTGCGCGGCGGAAGGTTTTGGGAATTATTGGGCACGACGGCGCGTTTGCGGAATATCTCGCTTTGCCGCTCGCGAATCTACATCTCATTCCTGCCGAGGTTACTGACGAACAAGCTGTCTTTGTGGAACCACTCGCTGCTGCCTGCCAAATCCTCGATCAAATCGATATTCGACACTTCCCTTCCCCGGCGGTGCTTGGTGACGGGAAGCTCGCGCAGTTGATTGCGATGGTTTTGCAGGCTGCAGGATGTCAAGTTACTTTGTTCGGAAAGCACGCAGAAAAATTGAAATTGTCGAAGCAAAGGGGGATTAAAGCCAAAACAGTTGTTGGCGATGAGCGGGATTTGAAAAAGGTAAAACAGAACTATCGGTTGGTTGTGGAAGCTACTGGTTCACCTGCAGGATTGCGACTCGCTCTGGAGATGACCGAGCCTCGCGGGACGCTGGTTTTGAAATCGACATTTCACGGTGCGGCGGCGGTAGAGACCTGGCCGCTCGTCGTAAAGGAGATCACAGTTGTCGGTTCCCGTTGCGGGCCATTTGGCAAGGCGATCGCATTGCTGCGCTCTCGAAGGGTGGATCCACGATCATTCATCTCTCGAATATTCCCGCTGCGGGAGGCGCCAGAGGCGATCGCGTACGCGCAAAAGCCCGGGGTGATGAAGGTACTATTGAAACCGGATGGTGAAATCTGAAGGCAGAGGCGAGGTAGGAAAATCCCGAGGCCAGGAAGGCCTGCGCCAGGTCTGTGACTCATCGATCCAAGGTGTCCGGAGCTAAGACTTCGCCACCGGATTAAGACTACAACCGATTGATACACGACGCCACGCAAGCCGCGCCGAAACCATTGTCGATGTTGACGACGGTAACGTTGGAAGCGCAGGAATTCAGCATACCCAGCAGTGCCGCGACCCCTTCGAAACTTGCCCCATAACCGGTGCTGGTCGGCACGGCGATCACCGGAACACTGACAAGTCCGCCCACCACGCTCGGCAGCGCACCCTCCATTCCCGCAATGCAAATAATTACGCGCGCTTCGGTGAGTTGCAAGCGATGATCGAGTAAGCGGTGAATGCCCGCAACGCCAACGTCGTAAATTTGCTCGACGCGATTACCCATCAACCGGGCGGTCAGAACCGCTTCTTCGCCGACGCGAATGTCGCTGGTTCCCGCGGCAACCACGGCAATCGTGCCTTTGCCAGTGATTTCATGATTGCGTTCGATGGTAATCACGCCGGAAAGCGGGTGGAATTTCGCGGCTTTGCTGATGCGTTTGACGGCAGTAAATATTTTGGTGTCCGCGCGGGTTACCAGCACATTGTGCTGGCTGCTCTTATGCCGCAACATCGCGTGCACAATTTCCGCCACCTGTACCGGTGTTTTTCCTTTGCCGAAGATGACTTCGGCAAACCCCTGGCGGAGCGAACGATGGTGATCCACCTTCGCAAACCCAATATCTTCAAAGGGTAGATGCTTGATCCGCTCCATCGCGGCGCCGGTAGAGAGTTTTCCGCTCTCCACCGCTTTCAAAACGTTCAAAACTTCTTTAGCTCTCATGAATTGACCAGGAGGAATTTTACCATTTGTCCAAGCACCTACCTATGCTTGACTTGGCCCAAGACCGCTGAGATATTGAATGTATCCGCACAAACCATGCTCCCAGCAAAAGGCAAAACCATTACCGTTGGTGTGACCGGCGCAAGCGGCGCTATTTTTGCGCAAAAAACACTGGCCTTGCTCGAAGAAGATCGGCGCGTCACCCGTGTGCACTTGGTGGTGACGGAGACCGGTCAGCGACTGTTTGCCGAGGAGCTTGGCCTCTCCTCGGGTGATCTGAAAAAATTGCCTGCGCGCATCATCGGCCACGCTTCAAAGAAAATTGCAGTCCTGCCGAATAGAGATGTCGGCGCGTCGATCGCTTCTGGCAGCTACGAGGTCAGCACCATGATCGTCATTCCCTGCACCATGGGTGCGCTTTCGGCGATTGCCAATGGGATGAGCGACGACCTGGTGGGCCGTTCCGCTGATGTAATGCTCAAGGAAGGCCGCAAATTAATACTATGCGTGCGCGATACGCCATTGAATCGAATTCATCTGGAAAATATGCTGCGGGCGCAACAGGCAGGCGCAGTTATCATGCCCGTGGTTCCGGCATTCTACGATAATCCGAGGAGCATCGACGACATCGTCACGCAGTATTGCTGCCGCGTGCTGTCCCAAGCAGGTTTACCACAGGAACAGATGCATCGGTGGACCGGCAGCGTAGCGCGGAAGAAATTGGAATAACGCGCCATGGCGAATCGTCTTGCAACCGTGTTGGAAATGATCAAGTTTGAGCATTCGGTTTTTGCGCTGCCATTTGCGCTGACTGGGGCCATTCTTGCGGCGCGCGCTTCAACACACGGCTGGCCAACGCTGATGCAGTTGGTGTGGATCGTTGTGGCGATGGTGGCGGCCCGATCCGCGGCAATGACGATTAATCGGATTGTCGATTTGCGCTATGACAAAGAGAATCCACGAACAAAAACGCGTGCCTTGGCGACTGGTGCGCTTTCGATTCGGTTTGCCTGGGCGTTTACCGCTGTCGCTATGGCGCTGTTTTTTGTAGCCGCCTCGGAGCTCAATCCGCTGGCGCTGAAACTTGCGCCCGTGGCGATTGCAGTTCTTTTCTTTTATTCCTTTACGAAACGCTTTACCTCGTGGTCGCATTTGGTGCTGGGCCTTGCACTGGGAATTTCTCCCGCAGCCGCGTGGATCGCGATTACCGGCAGTCTCGATTGGCGAATGCTGATCTTGTGCGGGGCAGTCACACTCTGGGTAGGCGGGTTTGATGTTCTCTACGCTTGCCAGGACGTGGAGTTTGACCAGCAGGCGGGGCTATTCTCTGTTCCGAAGCGTTTCGGGATTGCCACCGCGCTGCACATTGCGCGGGCGATGCATGTGGGGGTTGTGCTCCTTTTAAGTTGGCTAGCGGCGAGTTTCGGCTTGCCATGGCCAGCGTGGGCTGGAATTGTGGTGGTGGCGGCCCTACTAGCCTACGAGCATTCGCTCGTCCGTGCTAACGATCTTAGCAAGCTGAACGCTGCGTTTTTCACTGTGAACGGTTATATTAGTATCCTGTTCCTCGTGTTCTGGGGTGCTGCGGCTGCGTTTTGGCGCATTTGAATTGATTGTAAGTTGCGAAGGAATTCGCAAAACTTTCTTGCTTTAAACTGTAGCGCTCGGTCACCGAGGGCCATCTAAATAATAGAGTAAACCGTGGCTGAACTGACGATCACCGACACAAACCTGAAACCCATTGCCGAGAAGGTTTTGGCTGGCGAACGGCTCCTCTTTGACGATGGTGTCACGTTGTACAAGACGCCCGATCTGCTCGCCGTCGGCTGGCTGGCCAATCATGTGCGTGAAAAGCGCCACGGCGATATCACCTATTACAACGTGAACCGCCATATCAATCCGACTAATGTTTGCGTGGCGCATTGCAAGCTTTGTGCGTTTGGCCGTGGTCCCCATTCGCCGGGTGCCTACACGTTTACGCTGGAGGAGATGTATGAGCGCGCCGCCAAGGGCGTTCGCGAGGGCGCCACGGAATTCCACATTGTTGGCGGGCTGCATCCCGACCTGCCATTCGATTTTTTCTTAGAACTCATTCGCGGTTTGAAGGCGCGTCATCCGCATGTGCATTTGAAGGCGTTCACGATGGTGGAAGTCCACTACTTCGCGCGCATCGCAAAAATTACTGTCGACGAAACGCTGCGCAAGATGAAACAGGCCGGGGTCGATTCCTGCCCCGGTGGGGGCGCGGAAGTGTTTCATCCGCGCGTGCGGCGCATCATCTGCGACCACAAGGTCAGCGGACAAATGTGGCTCAACATGGCCAAGAAAGCACACCGCATTGGACTGCGTTCAAACGCAACAATGCTCTATGGGCATGTTGAAACGATGGAGGAACGCGTCGACCATTTGGTGAAATTGCGCGAGGCACAGGACGATACGCACGGATTCGTCGCCTTCATTCCGCTGGCGTTTCATCCCGACAATACGCCGCTGTCGTACATTCCGAAGCCAACGGGTTACGATGACCTGCGTAATATCGCCGTCTCTCGATTGATACTCGATAATTTCGAGCACATCAAGGCATACTGGGTCATGTTGACACCCAGCATCGCGCAAATTGCCCTTCGTTTTGGGGCAAATGATATGGATGGCACGGTTGTGGAAGAAAAGATTTACCACGACGCGGGTGCCAGCACCGCCGAATTTACTCCACGAAGCGAACTCGAACGCTTGATCCGCGCTGCGGGCCGCGTCCCGGTAGAGCGCGACACCCTTTACAACAAAATCGATCGCTCCACGTTGCCGCCGATTGAACTTACCCCAGCGACAGGATTAGTCTCTCTCTCCCTCTAGTCGCTTGCGGGGCAAGCCGCCTGGCGCTCTTGGAAATGGATGAACCTTTTTTTAGGGGACCCGAATCCAACATACAATCAGCACAGTGAACTTCCTATAGGAGAAACTCCATGCAACGCAAAGCTTCCGCGGTATGGCAGGGCGATCTGAAGTCTGGTAAGGGCAGTATCTCGACCGATAGCGGCACACTGAAGCAGACGCAATATTCCTTCAGCACACGCTTTGAAAATGGCGTGGGCACGAATCCGGAAGAACTGCTGGCTGCGGCGCACGCCGGCTGTTTCACGATGGCACTTTCGGCGCAACTTGCAGGAGCTGGTATGACTGCTTCAAAACTGGAAACCACGTGCACAATCAGTTTGGAAAAGGTGGGCGAAGGATTCAGCATTACCAAAAGCCATCTTGACCTGGTCGCGCAGATTCCGGGCGCCGACAAAGCCAAGTTTGAGGCAGCGGTAAAAGGAGCAGAAACGGGTTGCCCGGTTTCCAAGCTGTTCAAAGCGGAAATCTCCGTCAACGCGAAACTGACCTCTTGACGCGCGCTCTGAACGCCAAGGTATAACAAAGCGAGTACAATGCTTCGGATGATTCCCAATGCGGGTGTATTCATTGCAGGTATCGTGGTTTTTGTGGTGGTTGCCTGGGACGCGTTTGAGGCAATCATCCTGCCGCGACGCGTGACCAGAAAATTCCGCCTCACGCGGTTTTATTACAAGTTAACCTGGACAACGTGGAGGGCGACCGCAAAGTTGTTTTCCTCCCGAAAACAAAAAGAGACATTCCTGGGTTATTACGGGCCGATCTCGTTGCTGTTCCTGATCGGTGTGTGGGCCGTCGGCTTGGTGATCAGTTTCGGGATGATGCAATATGGTGCGGGTTCCGCAATCAATCTGACAGCGGGAACGCAGCCCAGTTTTCTGACCGATTTGTATCTGAGCGGGACAACCTTCTTCACACTTGGACTGGGTGACGTCGTTCCCCGCTCACCTCTGGCGCGTTTTCTCGTCGTAGCCGAAAGTGGATTTGGATTTGGCTTTCTCGCCGCCATCATCGGTTACCTTCCCTTCATCTACGGTGCGTTTGCCGCTCGCGAAACCAACATCACTTTGTTAGATGCCCGCGCAGGCACACCGCCTACGGCGGGCGAGTTATTGCGGCGGCACAGTTTTCATGAAGGCAAAGAAGCCCTGAGGACGCTTCTGGAGAAGTGGGAAATCTGGAGCGCTCAGCTCCTAGAGAGCCATCTTTCCTATCCGGTGCTGGCCTATTTCCGCTCGCAACATGACAATCAATCCTGGGTCGCTTCGTTGACCGCGATTTTGGACACTTGCGCACTCACTATTGCCGGAATTGAAGGTGCGTGCGCAAAACAGGCTGAATTAACGTTTGCCATTTCACGGCACGCCGTGGTCGATTTGGCCCAAGTGTTTTCTGCGTCGCCTCACGGGTTGCCCCACGATCGCCTGCCTCCTGAAGACCTGCTTCATTTACGCGATACGCTGGCGAAACATGGGATGAATTTGTTGCGTACGGTGGAAGCGGATAAAAAGCTGACCGAGATGCGTTTGATGTACGAACCTTACGTTTATTCACTAGCGACTCATTTGGATCAGACGTTGCCCCCCTGGATTCCTACGGTAGGGGGAAAAGACAATTGGCAGACGACGGCTTGGGGACAGTCCACGGGTCTCCTGGAACGAGAAGTCGCGCTGGTGCATGACGACCACTTCTAAGCAGTTCTACTATGTTCCGTAAGTCTGGTCCGCATCGCTCGAGGAGAAACTCCATGAAAGCAATTCAAGTCCAGCAGTTTGGTGGCCCGGAAGTTCTTACACTCCGCGAAATTCCAACCCCCCGGCCGATCGCTGGGCAGGTGTTAGTCCGGGTGCACGCAGCGGGCGTAAATCCATACGACACCTATATGCGTGCTGGTAGTTACGCGATCAAGCCGTCGCTGCCTTACACCCCGGGCTCGGACGCTGCGGGAACGGTGGAAGCCGTTGGTGAAGGCGTGAAAAAAGTAAAGGTGGGTGATCGCGTGTACACGGCGAAGACCGAGAGCGGCGCATACGCCGAATACGCCCTCACGCTCGAATCGCAAGTGAATCTCTTGCCGGACAACATTTCGTTCTCGCAGGGTGCGGGGCTGTGGGTTCCCTACGGCACGGCGTTCACCGCTTTGCATCATCACGCCCAAGCGCGTGCCGGAGAAACCGTGCTGATTCATGGAGCGAGCGGCGGCGTCGGACTGGCAGGGGCACAATTGGCTCGTGCGATGGGATTGATGGTAATCGGAACGGCGGGCACAGAGCGCGGATTGCAATTGGTCAAAAAGGAAGGCGCGCATATCGCGATCGATCACAGCAAACCGGATTCCGCCGAGCGAATCCTCAAAGCAACCGACGGCCGCGGCGTGGACATCGTGCTGGAGATGCTGGCAAACGTAAATCTTGCGACCGATCTTCGCTTACTGGCCAAGCTTGGACGAGTGGTCGTGATCGGCAATCGCGGAGAAATCACAATTAATCCGCGTGAATTGATGGCTCGCTGTGCGTCGGTTCGTGGATTTACGTTGTGGGCGGCTACAGAAGCAGAAACGGCAGAGATTCATGCCGGAATTGCCGCAGGCCTGGAAAATGGCACCCTGCGTCCCATCGTTGGGAAGGAACTTCCGCTAAAAGACGCGGCCCAAGCGCATCATGATATTCTTGCGCCGGGCGCGTTCGGCAAAATCGTTCTCATTCCTTAAAATTTGGAAATGAATATGCGGCAGGGGCTCAGCTCCAGCCGAGAGTACGCAGCAAAACTCCGGCTATGGCGCCACCCAAAACCAGCCACGCTGAATTCAGTTTGTAGCGGAAGAGCAGCAACGCACCGATTAAGGCCAGCACTACTGACGGAAGGCTAACGAGTGTCGACCTTGCGAACTGAAATCCTACGAAGGCCATCAGTGCCACTGCTGCTGCGTTTACCCCGTCAAGAAACGCGCCCGCAAACGGTGAGTTTCGCAGCCTCGGTAGAATATGCGCCGTTATCCCAACGTAGAGGAACGCGGGCAGAAACATCCCGATGGTACCAAGCAACGCTCCCCGCCAACCTCCCAAAATATATCCGATGAATGTAGCCACGGTGAAAAAAGGGCCGGGCGTTGCCTGGCTCACGGCGATGGCGTCCAGCAACTGCCCGTCGCTCAGCCAATGCCGGTTGACCACTAAATCAGCGCGCAAGACGGCCAACAGCACATAGCCGCTTCCAAAAAGCACCGCTCCCACCTTCAGAAAATAGAGAAAAATTGATCCGAGACTGGCAACCGCTGCCACACCGGCGACTCCCAAACCGCCGAATTTTGCAACTAGCAACTTTTGGCGCGCCAAGTTCGTCCCTTGCATGAACAGCATCCAAATCACTCCCGCGCCAAGCAGCAACACCAGCACGGGATATCCCAGGGCAGCGAACGCCACAACGACAACAGCGAGGATCGCCAACGAGACTCTCTTGAGCGCCGTTCGCGCGAGATTCCACATGGGCTGCGCGATCAGCGCAATCACCATTGGCTTGATGCCAAACAATAAGCCTTCTACTTGAGACACAGAGCCGAACTTCACATAAGCCCATGCAAGCAGCACTACGAGAAGCGCCGCGGGCAGAATAAAACACGCTCCCGCCACCAGCAGTCCAGGAATTCCTCCACGCAGTTCCCCCAGGTACATCGTCATTTCCGTCGAGCTCGGCCCGGGAAGCAGGCTGGCTGCTCCCATCAAATCGATGAACCGCTCCCGCGTAAGCCACCTGTTGCGCTGAACAAAGCGCTCTTCCATCATCGGGAAATGCGCCGCCGGCCCGCCAAAGGCCACAAATCCCAGTCGCAAAAATTCTTTGGCGATTTCCACCAGGGTTGCCGAACCTTCCCGTACATTTGACTGGTTTTCCACTCTTATGCCAGCCAAGATTATGCCCCAGAATGACCTTTGACTTTTTAATTCGTACAGATAGTAGACTGTAGCCGACGGGTGTCCAGATGAATTCGGAGCTGCATTCACAAAAAATCGTGAAGAAGGGGTCGACCGGCAAGGGCTTCTTTTGGGGCGCCCTGCTTGTACTGATTATCCTGGGTATTATCGTTTGGCTCGCGTCTGGTATGGGACTTCTGCAGCTCGGCGGCAGTTTCCGCAATAGCCACACGCTCCTGCGGATAGATCAACCGACCGTTGTCCGCCAGATCGCCCAGTTACAGAGACTTGAAACGGTAAAGTTCACAATGGACAAGATTATTTCCGGGGAGCACGACAGCCCGTATCTCCCTAAATTCCTCATCGGCGATCGGCTGCTCTTGATTGTGCATGGCGAGGTAATCGCGGGCGTGGACCTTGCCTCGATCCCCCCAGGAGACGTTTCCGTGCAGGGCCAAACGGTCACCGTGCGCATTCCCAAAGCGCAAATTTTAGTGACGCGATTAGACAATGAGAAAACAAAGGTGTATTCGCGTGACACGGGACTGTTTTCTTCCCCCGATCCAAATCTGGAAAGCGAAGTCCGCCAGGAAGCGGAGCGCCAGCTACAGCAGTCCGCGCTCGATGGCGGCATCCTGAAGTCAGCTGACGACAACGCGCGCACGACTGTAGCTAGCTTACTAAGGGGCCTGGGCTTCACCGAAGTGCAGTTTCAATAGCACTACCTAGCTCTCGACAGAGAGCGCTTCTTGGACCGCAGAAAAACGTCGCCCACAGCTGTCTGCGGATCTGGAACTGCATTTTTCGCGTGGTGCAGGAATGCCTGTCAAACACACATTGTCATTTAGGCAGTAGTTCGGTAATTGTCCGGCTGGCCTGCGCGGATTCGATCGCGCTGGTTGAAATTGAGGACAATCGCGCCCGCATTCCCAGTGAAAAATTGAAGGAATTCGAGTCCACGGGCCTTTCGGGTGTCGGGCTGCGGGACATGCACGAGCGGCTGCGCCAGTTGGGCGGCTCTCTGGAAGTCATTTTCCACACCGAAGGGCATGACCGTACAAGGCATAGTACCCCTCCAGCCGGTGCTGAAAATAAATCTTTCTCTGCGCGCTTGACTTTCTCCCTAGTGGCAATCTCTGCGATTACCTTACGGTTTCTATGCAGTTGACATCCTCCTCGACCTAAAGGACCTAAAGGTGCGAGGATTCCTACGGAGTCGGATTTTAGTCCGGTCTGCTTCGGTGGGTTCCTCCCAGAGCCGCCTTTCCGCAGCGGAGCGAAACGAAGAGGCTTAACTTTTGGCGAGTCCCGCCATAGGTCTTTTGGACAAGGAGGGTAGGAATCCCAAAGAAAGAAGAATCAAGAGCGACCTTCATCCCCGCCCTGAACGGCGCGGCTTTAGGGTCGCGAGCGGTAAAATGGAAGGGGTCGGTGACAACAGTCTGGCGTCCCTACCAGAGCCAACTTGATAAACGATGTGGCTCGAAATTTGAGATAGTACAAGTAGCCCATTTACTGGGATTCTGTTTACAACGCCAGGTTACGACAGAAAAGTCAAACGGAGATCGTTTCGTCTTGCTCACTTTCACTTCGATATTTCTATTGATGCAACCTGGCGCGGCTAGCCACTACTGGCACAAGCTGACCGACAAGACGTTCAGCGGCGTTTACCATGCAAACGCCTTTGACCTGGCCATGATGATTCCCTATTTCATCGTACTGTTCGTTTTGGCCACCTACGGACTGCATCGTTACGTTCTCTTGTACGATTATTTCGCTTATCGCAAAAATATTCCTGCCCCGCCGCCACCGGTCACCGATTGGCCCAGCGTTACCGTGCAGCTTCCTATTTTTAACGAACGGTACGTCATTGAGCGCCTTGTGGACGCCGTCTCGCAATTCGATTATCCCCGGGCATTGCTGGATATTCAGGTACTCGACGATTCCACCGACGAGACTCGGGAAGTCGCGCGGGCTTGCGTGGAACGGCATGCCGCTGCTGGACTGCCTATCTCCTATATTCATCGAAGCAATCGCGGAGGCTACAAGGCAGGGGCTCTCGAAAATGGTTTAAAGACGGCCGAGGGCGAGTTCGTGTGCATTTTCGACGCGGACTTCATCCCCACCCCCGACTTTTTGCACCGCACCATCCCCTATTTTGTGAATCCCGCGGGGGGTCAACAAATTGGAATGGTTCAGACGCGCTGGACCTATCTGAACAGCGAGTATTCGCTGCTCACGAAAGTGGAGACAATCCTTCTTGACGGACATTTTGTGATTGAACATGGCGGCCGCTCGCGTCGCGGCACTTTTTTTAATTTCAATGGCACGGCGGGAGTTTGGCGCAGGGCCGCGATCGATTCCGCTGGCGGCTGGGAGCACGATACCCTCACGGAAGACACGGATTTATCCTACCGAGCACAGCTGAAGGGGTGGAAATTTCTTTATCTCCCCGAAATCGAATGCGCTTCGGAATTGCCCGTCGACATGAATGGCTTTAAATCGCAGCAAGCGCGGTGGGCCAAGGGCCTGATGCAAACGGCAAAAAAAATCCTGCCGCAGGTTTTTCGCTCTTCTGTCCCGTTCTACGTCAAAACGGAAGCGTTTTTTCATCTCACGGCTAATATTTCTTATCCGCTGATGGTGCTGCTCTCGACGATGCTCTTGCCCGCGATGATCGTTCGCTTCTATCAGGGCTGGTTCCAGATGCTGGTCATCGATCTGCCTTTGTTCCTCGCCTCCACCTGCTCGATTTCGAGTTTTTATGTCGCGGCGCAAAAAGAGCTGCACCCCAAGACTTGGAAGCGCACATTTCTGTACCTGCCATTCGTGATGGCGACCGGCATCGGACTGTCCGTGCGCAACGCCCAGGGAGTCCTTGAGGCGATTCTGGGCAAGAAATCAGAATTTGCGCGCACCGCGAAATTCAAGATCGAAGGCAAGTCCGGCTCATTTGCCAGCAAGCAGTACAAGAATAAATCCGGCTGGATGCCCTATTTTGAGATTGCTCTCGGCCTCTATTTTGCGCTCGCTGTGATCTACGCCATCTCTAACGAAAATTACGCTACGGTCCCCTTCCTGTTACTTTTTGTTTGGGGCTATTTGTATACGGGTTTTATGTCGCTCAGCCAATCCTGGTTCGCGCAGTTGCGTTTCGGGGTGAATGCACCGGAAATGCGCCCAGCATCCACAGGGGCTCCCGGTTTCTAGCCTATTCTGTTAGTTTCCCATCAGCACCTTAACTTTCGTTAAATCCGCTTGCCAAGCCGACCGCCGCGGCGCAATCTCAATCCATGAACAGCTGGGCGCGCGGATTAGCACGGCAAATCACTGTTGCAGAGTTGGCCAACACTCTGACACACGGCCTAGGTCTGGTTTGCAGCTTGCTGGCACTCGCGATCTTGACGGTTCTGGCGCTGCTCGACGGCGGCCGCTGGCAAATCATCAGTTGCGCCATCTACGGAATTTCACTTGTCAGTCTTTATGCTGCTTCCACTCTTTATCACGGCACCTCCTCGCCTCGCACCAAACATGCCCTGATGATTTTTGATCATTGTGCGATTTACGCCCTGATCGCCGGGACCTATACGCCTTTCCTGCTGGTCAACCTGAGAGGCAGTTGGGGCTGGTCGATGTTCGGTGTGATTTGGACGCTCGCCGTCGGTGGCATATTGTTCAAGCTCTGGTTTGCGGACCGCTTCCCGATTTTCTCCACTTCTCTTTATTTAGCGATGGGTTGGCTCGGCATGATCGGCGCTCGGCAAATTTATTTGCATGTTCCTCCGGTGGGCCTATTTTGGCTTTGCCTGGGCGGTTTGATGTATTCCATTGGCGTAATTTTCTTTGCATGCAAACGCATCCCGTATCAGCACCTCATCTGGCATTTGATGGTCATGGCCGGCAGCACCTGCCATTTCATCGCTATCCTCTACGCGGTCTTCCTTCGCGCCTGACCTTTGGATTCCCGCATTTCTCCTTCAATTGGGCTCGAAGTCGCATACCGGTTGCTTCTTCGCTACAATTAAGTTTTGTCCTTTTGCCCTAAAGGACCGAGGTGATAATGAGTGGTCTGCTCCGTCAAACTGCGCCCGCAATCGTTAACCATAAATTCAAATCGACCTGGACCCAATTTACGACGGCGCTGGTGTTCTCTGTCTCGGTTCTGGCGATTGCCGCTTCCGCGCAGCAGCGGCGGGAACGCGAGCCAAATTCTGTCTATGCCGAACGGCGGCAAAAGCTTGCCTCAAACATCGACGCGCCAATCGTTCTGCTGGGCTACACCGGCAAGGAAGAAGAAGCGCAGACCTACATTTTCACGCAGGATGAAGACTTTTATTACCTGACCGGACAAAACGAAGAACAAGCCGCGCTCGTTCTGCTGCCACCAGGCGGCAGCAGTGCAAAGAAAGATGATTGGGCCGGCCCTCGCGAGATTCTGTTCCTGCCCGCCAAGGACGTGAAGAAGGAAGTTTGGAACGGGGTGCGCATGTCACCTAGTGATCCGGGAATTGAAGCGCGTACCGGATTCGCTCTGGTGAAGCCCTATTCGGAACTCCGCGCCACAGTAGAAAGCCTTCTAAAATCCTACAAATCGGTTTACACCATTCTTCCCTATGAGCATGAACTGGGCGGCTATCCACACGAGAAGGAAACCGTGGAATGGCTGAAACTGGCCGCGCCGCAAGCTGAAATTAAGGATATTCGCAAACAGATTTGGGCATTGCGGCTGATCAAGTCACCCACCGAAATCGGCTTTTTGCGCCAGGCGGTCGATCTTTCCGTCGATGCCCAACTGGAAGCAATGAAGATGATGCGCCCGGGTCTTTACGAGTATCAGATCGCGGCAAAAATGGTATATACGCACGCGATGGGCGGCTCGGAAGCCGAAGCCTATGCACCAATCGTTGGCGCAGGTCCGAACTCCACTGCCCTTCATTACGACAAGCTTTCTCGCAAGATCCAGGATGGCGATATCGTGGTGATCGACGTTGGCGCGCAATATTCCGGCTACGCGGCAGATGTCACGCGCACCATTCCCGCAAATGGCAAATTCACCGAGCGTCAGCGCGAAATTTATGAGGTTGTTTTAGGCGCGCAAAATGCCGCGCTCGCTGCCATGCGTCCGGGCGTCACCCTGGGTTGCCGCGGCAACAAAGACAAGAAAGATACGCTGCAGTCCATCGCCTACAACTACATCAACACCCATGGGAAAGACATGCACGGCAAGCCGCTCGGGCAATATTTCATTCACGGATTGGGCCACAATCTCGGCCTCAACGTGCACGACGCAACCCCTGACTCTTGCATCCCGCTCGCGCCCGGCATGGTGGTCACCGTTGAACCCGGGGTTTACATCCCGGAGGAAAATCTCGGCGTACGCATCGAAGACGATGTACTCATCACCGAAACCGGCATCGAACTCCTAAGTCAGAAGCTCCCCCGCACCGTCGACGAAATCGAGAAGATCATGGCCGAGGGAGCCAAGCAGCGAGCCGCTGAATCTGCCCGGCCTTAGTCGACCCATGCGTACCGCGGGGCCGCAATTGACCTCCCCAGACACCCCCCGCTATACTGGTTTTTCGCGTTGGGCCTGCCTTTTACCCTCGCGCCTCGTGTCATTCCATGCGCCGCTCCCTTCGGGCTGCCGTCTGGAATTTCCGAAACTTCATCAATTCCACAGGGAGTCTACGGCCGTTGTCTGGCCTCGTAAACGTATGAGCACCGTAAAAGCCACTCAACTCCGCCCTGGCATGGTCATCCAGCATGAGGGCCAGCTTTACACCGTTTTCAGCACCGACCACCGCACCCCGGGCAACAAGCGGGGCTCGATGCAAACGCGCCTGAAAAACCTGCGCACCGGCGTGATGATCGATTACCGCTTCCGCGCAGAAGAATTTGTGGACCGCGCCATCCTCGATGAGATTGAATTTGAGTACCTGTATCAGGAAGGCGACGATTTCCACTTCATGAACACGGAAACTTACGAGCAGATGCAGATGACCAAGGATGAGCTTGGGGAAACTGTGCTCTATCTAATCCCCAACACCATTGTGAAAATTGAATTTTTTGAGGAGAAGGCCATCGGCGTGGACCTGCCGGACACCATGGACATGAAAGTCATTCAGACCGAACCCACGCTGCAAAAAGCCACGGCCAGCGCGGTCATGAAGCCTGCTACGATGGAAACAGGCTTAGTCGTAAACGTGCCGCCCTTCGTCAATGAAGGTGATAGAATCCGCGTGGATACTTCTGAAGCTCGATACGTACAGCGCGTCGAGTAGTTTTGAATGAAGCAAGTTCCGCCTCCGCAGCTGAGCGCACCTCAGTGTCGCTCAGAAGAGGCAAGAACAAAAGAGTTCCCGTTCGCCCGGGAACTCTTTTGCGTTGTCTGCGCTCGACGCCTGCCCTACGCTCTATTCGCCGCGCCGCGTTCCCCCGCAGGATGGGCTCCAAACACGCGCGCAAAAATCTTGTCGACATTGCGCAATTGGCGCTTCAGATCAAAAGTATGTTCCAGGTCAGCCCGGGTCATGAATTTCGTGATGCGCGGGTCCTTGCCAACCCGTTCGCGAAAGCTGGTTTCCGATTCCCACGCCGCCATCGCATTTTCCTGTACCGACTGATACGCTTCGTCACGAGGCATTCCCTTTTCGATTAGGTCTTGCAATAACTGACCGGAAAAAACCAATCCCTGCGTGCTATCTAGATTGCGCATCATGCGCTCCGGGAAGACCCGCATGTCGCCGACGATGTGGATCATTTTGCCCAACATGTAATCGACGAGGACCGTCGAGTCCGGCAAAATCACCCGCTCCACACTGCTGTGCGAAATATCACGTTCATGCCACAACGCAATATTCTCGTAGGAAGCCAGCATGTTGGTGCGCACTAGTCGCGCCAGCCCGTCGATCTGCTCGCACGTCACTGGATTGCGCTTGTGGGGCATCGCAGAGCTGCCGCGCTGCTCGCTTGCAAAATGCTCTTCGGCTTCGCGCACCTCGGTGCGCTGCAAATGCCGAATCTCCAGCGCGATTTTCTCCAATGTCGCGGCGATCAGCGCCAACACGCTCATGTAGTGCGCGTGGCGGTCTCGCTGAATCACCTGCGACGCCACCGGAGTAACCTTCAGCCCCAGCCTCGTGCAAATTTTTTCCTCAATTTCCGTCCCTAGATGCGAAGCATTGCCAACGGCGCCGGAAATCTTCCCGTACTGCATTCCCGCCGCCGCGTCGCGGAACCGGGCGATATTCCGTTGATTCTCCGCGAACCAGTTGGCGATCTTCAGACCAAAAGTAATTGGTTCGGCATGAATCCCGTGCGTACGACCAACCTGCGGTGTGTGTTGAAACTCGTGTGCGCGCAAATCCAGCACTTCGCCAAACAAAACCAGGTCCTTCTCAATGATGTACGAAGCATCACGCACCAGCAACGCCTGGGAAGTATCCACAACATCGTTCGAGGTCAGCCCGTAATGCAGCCATCGCGCAATGTTGGGATCACCAATGGATTCTCCGACCGCCATCGTAAAGGCAATTACGTCATGCTTCACCTTGGCTTCGAGTTGATTGATCCGCGCAACATCCACCTTGGCCCTTGTGCAGAGCGCTCGAGCCGCCTCCGCCGGCACTTGCCCAGCTTCGGCAAGCGTTTCCGCCGCGGCCAACTCCACATCAAGCCATCGCCGGTAACGGTTTTCGTCGCTCCAGACCTGGCCCATCTCTACTCGCGTGTAGCGTGGAATCACTTAGGTTTCTCCATGAGCCATACCCCTAAATAATACGGCATTTGGAGCCGCCGGAGCGACCCTGCCAGACAGAAAGCTTCAAATGCCATCACCATGGCAATGGAGACTGACCCCGATACGGAGGTAAAAAAGAAAGCAGTCTTCGCCTTGAGCCAGATGCCTCGGGATGAGGGAGTGCTCAAACTCATCCAGGTCGCGGAAACAAACCGCAATCCCGTTGTAAGAAAAGCAGCTATGTTCTGGCTTGGCCAGTCTAACGATCCGCAAGCTCTCGCATTCTTCGAGAAAATTCTGAACCAGTAGGGCCAACTCCGGAAGCTAATAGCTCCCGGAGTTTTTGATTGTCGGGGTCAGGTTTAGACTAGAACTCGTACCGCAGAGCGATCTGCATGATGCGCGGATTGGTCAGCGTACCGCTGAAATTGCCGAATGTTCCCGAGTTCCCGTTTTCCAGGCCGCCACCGGTGGAAGCCGACGCGGACTGTACGTTGAAGCGGACCGAGTTCGTAATGTTGAACACTTCCCAGCGGAACTGCAGACTCTGCTTTTCGCTCCATGGCATCAACCAGCGCTTCGTAACGCCCATGTCTATCCCGAAATAGCCGGGACCGCGGATTTGGTTGCGTGCCCCAGTTCCCCCCGGCAACGCGTAACCAAAATCCAAATAGGCGTTATTGCCGAGAGTGAACAGGTTGGGGTAGGAGTTGGTCCCGTTTAGGCCACCCGATCCAGTGTAATTCGTTCCGGTCGTCACATTCTGTAACTTAACCGCATTCCCCTCCAACTGGTAGTTGGTCGGATATTGTCCGCCGTTGTCGACGTTCACCGAGAAGCCGCTCGTCCAGCGGAACAGTCCGGAGAGTTGCCATCCGCCGATCAATGCATTCACTAATTTATTCGTGTCATGACCAAACGCCTGGCCTCTTCCGAAAGGCATTTGCCAAATGAAGTTAGCGTTCATTTGATGCCGCAAGTCGAAGTCCGAGGCTCCTCGATTCGAAGCGGGGTTCCAAGCATTGATGATCTGTCCACCCAAACCTCCCCAGGTTCCAACGCGCTCCGCATCGGAAGCGATGTCGATGGATTTTCCGTAAGTGTAATTGTAGTCAAACTGCACGCCGTGGGTCATTTTATGCTGGATAGTCACTTCCAACGCGTTGTAATTTGCGTTCGTAAGGGTCCGCAACGCATAGAGCGAGGAATACTGCGGACTGTAGAAAACGTTGGGCCCTGTGTAGCTCCCCGTATGGTAGTAGTAGAGTTGGCTGGGATTATTTGCGTCTGGCACACCGCCAGTATCCATTTCATAAATCGAAAGAGATTCGTTCAGTGCATTGGCGCAAAGCAAGTCGAAGGCCAGAACTGTGGGATTGGTGGTGGAGTTCAGCCCATTTCCCGCGCAGGTACCATACGGGCTGTTTGCGCCAATTTGGTAAGCTCCCCCCGATACCAGCGGCTGCGTGATGTCCGACCAAAACTGCTGCACGTTTGCTGGTACCGAACTGGGATTGAACGAATTCGTCGGCGTCCCATTTCCAGCGTTCAGTTGTTGCCGGTAGATCTTTGCCAGAGCGGTTGCGGCCGTAAAGTAGTCGATCCCGGCTTTCTTATCATAAGGGTCAAGAGGCATCGCCAAGTCGTCTTGCGCCAGCAGCCGGTGCCCAAGTCTTCCGACGTAAGCAACCTGAATCGTAAACCCGCTTGGCAATTGCCGCTGTACGGAGAGGTCCAACGTATAGGAGTACGGCGTTTTAATGCTGCTATCCAGGCCCCAGGCAATTGCTTCACTGCCAAGTGCAGGATTGCCCGGATAGGGGGCGGGCGGCGGCGGCGGACCAGGGACGAAAATGGCAGTGCCACAATTGTCCAACTGGGGAATCGCATTTAGGCTCGTGACTCGAGGCGAGCACGCCACCGTTTCTGAAGCAGCCGCATTCGGAACTGTCGTACTCAATCCAAACGCACCGTTCTGGTCAAACGTATCGAGCAGTCCTTCTCCGATGCGGTCGTACACGATACCGAAACCCGCACGTATGCTGCTCCTCCCGGCCCCGCCGAAGACGCTCCCCAACAGTCCATTCTCGAACGCTGGAGACCACGCCAAAGCAACACGGGGTCCCAAATTCTTATAGTCCCAGTTGTAATATCCTGGCGTTCCTCCATTCGCTGGTCCAGCCCAGTTGAAAACCACGGGAGGCACATTAATCGACGGAGTGCCGTTACTGTTGCCCGCAGCGCGCTGGCCAAACCAGGTATTCAAACTTTCTGTGGGCACCACCTCTAAGCCATTGGTTTCCCAGGGTGGGGAGAACAACGAATAGCGCAAGCCTAGCGTAAGGGTCAGACTTGGTTTTACCTTCCAAGTGTCTTGAATATAGGTTTCATAGCCGTCTTCCGCGTAGTGTCGAACAAGGGGGGTTCCCTGCGGAAGTAGGCTGCCATCTCGCGCAATATTGTATTGTGCGTTCACTTCTACATCCATGCCAAGGAGCGCCGTGACTGCATTGTCATAGTTCGTTCCAAACCCATTAAAGTCCACGGCGGGAAGGCCATTATTTGCCGGATTCAGTGGCGACGACGCACGGCCCGCTAATCCAGAAGTATCCAACCACTGGGCGTTCATGTACCCACTGCTCCAGGCGCTCGTCGAGCTCGTGGTTGGGTTACGAATCAGGGAAATCTGAAATCCCATCTGGATCGTATGCTTTCCCTTGGTCCAGTTTAAATCGTCCCAGAAACTGTTGATCGGTCGCTGGAATTGGCTGGAGTAGTAATACCCTTGATCGATGCCGCGAATCCCATTCCACGCCTGGTTTGTGTTGCCGGCGGTCCCTAGACTCTCCCGAACGTAGCCGTACCGGAAGTTGTTAATCAGAGTGTTGGTAATGACTGCGGAATAGTTGGCGATCAGCCCTTTGTTAAAATTGATCAGGTTTGTTTCTGGAACACCGCCCTGTATATATCCCGCAGGCAGAAATTCCGCGTTTGCCTGATCCTGATTGGCCAATGCCCCTGTCAATGAAACCCGCTGTTTGCCATCCTGCGTGATGTTGTAATCGATCTTCGCAATGTACCAGTTTTTTGTACTATTCGTCGGCGACGCAAAGCGGTATCCCGCGGTGTTTAGTCCATCCCCTTGGCTGAAGTCATTCGGCACAGGGTACCGATTGAAGTAGGCCAGCATTGCCGCATTTGGTCCGGGCGTGTAGTTGGTAATGAGACCCGGCTGCGTGGCGGCCGCGTTTGCGTCCATCGCGGTAAGTTGCGCGGGTGACACGGCATAATAGCCGGCACCTGGAGAATAGGTGGCGCCGCTGTACCCTGTCGCTGTATTGCCTGGACAATAGGCACTCGCATCGCAGGCATATTGCACCACGCCATCTCGCAGCGCTGCCGTCGGCACAATTCGCTCCGAACTCACCTGCTCGACGTCCCGATACGCCTCATAGTTCAAAAAGAAAAACAGCCGGTCCTTCTTGATGGGACCACCGACAGAACCTCCAAAAATATTCCGGTTTAGAAATTGCGGCTTGTTAGGATCTCCATTGTTCAACTGAGAGTATTTCAGGAAGTAGTCGTTGGCACTGAAGTAGGAATTCCGGTTATATTCGTAGGCGGAGCCGTGAAAGTTGTTTGTTCCGCTCTTGGTGACCAGAGCCACTTGGGCTCCACCAGCGCTTCCTTCATCCGCGTCCGAATTGCTGGTGGTCACGCGGAATTCTTCCACCGAGTCCAACGTTACCGGCAGCACCGACTGAAACGCGTATCCACCCTTCGGGTTGACCGGTATTCCGTCGAGCGTGACGTTGCTCTGGTCGCTTCGCGCACCGTTCACGGCGCCGCTTCTTGTATCGGTATTCTGGTCAATGTTCGGATTATTACCCGTATACACAACACCCGCCTGCAACGAGAGCAGGTCACCGACGTTCCGGCTTTCCAGCGGCAGTTCCTTAACCTGGTTTTCGCCAAACGCCACGCCCAGAGATGCATCCGTCGTATTGAGCGTTACCGATTGCGCGGATACTTCCACGGTTTCATTTGTTGAACCAACCTGCAGAGTAACGTTTACAGTCGAGGGCGTATTCACCAGCAGTTCAACGTTCATCTGGTCGTACTTGTGAAATCCAGCCGCTTCCACGGTGAGCTCGTAGGCGCCGGGCTTCAACGAGTGAAATTCGTACGCGCCGGTATCATTCGAAACCGTACCGCGCTCTACACCCAATTCTTTGCTGTGCAGGTTGACTATCGCGCCGACGATCGCTCCACCAGACTTATCGACTACGGTTCCGCGAAGTGATGTCGTGCCCGTTTGTGCGTAGGAAAAAGTCGAGAACAGAAGAACGGCCAGAAATAGAAAATGAAGCCTGGATAAAATGACTCTCATACACTGGTCCTTTCGAACACCCGTGAAATTTGCAGTTTGGATTCAGATAGCGAATTGCATGGACCGTCAATGATGCAGATGTGACGTCCTGACCAACCGCTCCCTGCCTGGACTTCCCCCAAACGGCAGTCTGCACCAATTGCTTTGGTTTTTACGGCATTGCACGAATAAAGTCAAGGAAATGGAATCCG
>Ga0074046_10000406_pt1 | contig 39605 bp, 35 predicted proteins | sample BogForMeECP23OM3_FD_94441 | JGI IMG/M metagenome (GOLD analysis project Ga0074046, IMG submission 94441) | Bog forest soil microbial communities from Calvert Island, British Columbia, Canada - Bog Forest MetaG ECP23OM3 | ecosystem: Environmental > Terrestrial > Soil > Wetlands ... | reverse complement strand
GGCGCGCCACAATTGTTTACCCACCCAGGCGACCAAAGCTAAGGTGCGGCGCCGGACGATAGTAGTGCAAGTCCTAGAGCTACTTTCTGTTATCACCTCCTCTGAGCGCTGGGAACACGCCATTATCTGATCTCGCGCGTCTAACCTCCTAGATGGACCTGGTTCCGATGTGGGGGACGAGGCCCGAATTTGGAAGGAGGCGTCATGAACAAGGCGCGATTTCTGCTCAACGTAATGGTTGGGTTGGTTCTGGTGGCATCGGCAACAGGCATCCTTGCGGCTCAGAATGCTCCAGCCGCAAGCGGCGTACCAGCACACATGGTGGTCACGGAGGAGACTCATCAGGGTTCCGGCGTGCCAACCATTGGTTCGGCAGACGTTATCGTGGCGGAGGGACAAGAGCACGACCAGGTCACTGGTTGGGTGCCGGCACAGGGGGACCATGCAGGACTGGAACTCTACATTCTCCTCGATGACGGATCCACGTCGAGTCTAAGCACGCAACTAGGCGACATTCGCCAGTTCATCCTGGGACAGCCCAGCTCGGCGAAGATTGGCCTTGCCTACATGCGGAACGGCACCGCTATGATTGCCCAGACACCAACCAGCGATCACGCACTCACGGCCAAAGCCCTTCGCCTTCCCCTGGGGATCGGCGGAGCCAACGGCAGCCCGTACTTTTCCCTTGCGGACTTGGTGAAACGCTGGCCAAAGAACACCAGCCGGCGTGAAGTGCTCATGATCTCTGACGGGATCGATCGCTACTATGATGGGGGCGATATGCTGGATCCCTATCTTGCCCAAGCCATCGAGAAGACCCAGCGTGCGGGCATTGTTGTCTCCGTGATTTACAACCCGGGAGTTAGCGATTACGGCCAGGGTGACTGGCGGAGATATCTGGGCCAGGTTTACCTGGCGCAGGTTGCCCATGAAACCGGTGGTCAAGCATATTACATCGGCTTCAACGCTCCGGCGGTGGCCTTTGCTCCGTACTTGAAGGATCTGGCAAACCGTTTAGACCATCAGTATCTACTGTCGTTTGTTACCGAGCCCCGGAAGAAGGCTGGGCTGGAGCCGGTAAAGCTTACGACTGAGGTTCCAAACGCGGAACTGGTGGCACCGGACAAGGTCCATGTTCCGGCCGGCCGGTAGCGAGAGCTAAAAAAACGCGGGGTGGATTGCTCCACCCCGCAGAGTGCTCATGCGATCGATTCGCGCCTACACGAGTCCCTGGTCCAGCATGGCATTGGCGACCTTGATGAAGCCGCCGATGTTGGCCCCGTTCACTAGATTGCCGGGGGTCCCATAGGTCTCGGCAGTCTCGAAGCAGGTCTTGTGGATGGCGATCATGATCTTGTGCAGCTTGTCATCCACCTCCTCGCGAGTCCAGTTCAGCCGTGCGCTGTTCTGCGACATCTCGAGGCCGGAGGTGGCCACGCCGCCGGCATTTGCCGCCTTGGCCGGGCCATAGAGGACTTTCGCCTCCAGGAACAGCTTGGTGGCTTCCAGCGTGCTGGGCATGTTGGCGCCTTCGGCAACGACCTTGATCCCATTGTTGATGAGGTTGGTCGCGTCCTTGGCGTTGATTTCGTTCTGGGTGGCGCTGGGGAACGCGCAATCGGCTTTGATGTTCCACAGCGGGTTGTAGCCAAGCTTCAGGTCGGTGGGCATGAAGATGGCTTTCTTGTAGTTGTCGGCATACTCGCGAATGCGGCCGCGCTTCACGTTCTTCAGCTCCATGATCCAGGCCAGCTTCTCGCGATCGATGCCGTCGGGATCATAGATTGCGCCGTCGGAGTCAGAAACTGTGACCGGCTTCGCGCCCAACTCAAGCAGCTTCTCGACGGTGTACTGCGAGACGTTGCCGCTGCCGGAGACCAGGCAGGTCTTGCCGTCGAAGGTGTCCTTGCGCGTCTTCAGCATTTCCTTCGCGAAGTACACGCAACCGTAGCCGGTGGCTTCCGGACGAATCAGCGAGCCGCCCCAGTTCAAGCCTTTGCCGGTGAGCACGCCAGTGAATTCGTTGCGGATGCGCTTGTACTGGCCAAACAGGAAGCCAATCTCGCGTCCACCTACGCCGATATCGCCGGCGGGAACGTCGGTGTCCGGCCCGATGTGACGGCACAGTTCGGTCATGAAGCTCTGGCAGAAGCGCATGACTTCGTTGTCGCTCTTGCCTTTGGGATCGAAATCCGATCCGCCCTTTCCGCCGCCCATGGGCAGCGTGGTCAGCGAATTCTTGAAGACCTGCTCGAAGGCGAGGAACTTCAGGATGCCGAGATTGACGGAGGGGTGGAAGCGCAGACCGCCCTTGTAGGGGCCGATGGCGCTGTTCATTTCGATGCGGAAGCCACGATTGACCTGGACGTTGCCCTGGTCGTCAAACCACGGCACACGGAACATCAGGACGCGCTCGGGTTCCACGATCCGCTCAAGGATCTTGGCCGAAATGTATTCCGGGTGCCGGTCGAGCACGAAGCGCAGCGAGTCGAATACTTCCTGAACTGCCTGGTGAAATTCCGGCTCAGCCGGGTTCTTCGCCTTCACCAGGGTCATCACGTCATTGAGGTAGTTGCCCGGAGTCTTAATCGCGGGCGCATGGGTAGTTACTGTCATTGGAGGTCCTCCTCGAACCTTATAAATATGTTTTCGGAATGTACTGCGGTGACGCTGTTCGCAGATGGAAAGTGGGCGAACATACTTGGATTGATTCCATTACTATTTGAGTCCCGAACCGGGATTCTGGCTGTGACTGCCATCACCCAAAAGGGTGACTAAGCCGGCAGTAATGGTAACTCTTTTGCAACGGGACTTGGGGAAAAACCGGGGGGAGGAATACGGGTGGACACCCGACTCGTTTAGGCCTCACGCTGGCGATCAGAGGCTCTGCGGTGCAGGCGACGGCAGATACCATGGAAGACATGACGACACGCGATTCCGACGGTGTCTCCGCCCCTGATCTTGAGCGCCTGCTTGGCGAAGTTGAGCGCGCGGCGGCGGGAAATCCAGCGGGACTCTTCGGGCCGGATTCCGTCAGTTGGAAGATCAATCGCGAGTCGGCCTTGTTCCTGGGGGCAGGGCGCGCGGCGCTGCTGCAGTTGGCCCACCCCTGGGTTGCGGCGGCAATTGCCGAACACTCCAGGACGCTGCACGATCCTGTCGGCCGTTTTCATCAGACCTTTCGGGTGATGTTCACTATGGTGTTCGGCTCGACCGAGCAGGCTCTTGCTGCGGCGCGTCACTTGCATCGGCGTCACCAAAGCATTCGCGGCAAAATGCCGGAGACCACCGGGAGGTTCGCCGGCGGTTCCGAATATGAAGCGAACGACATCGCCGCCCTGCGATGGGTGTTCGCGACTCTGGTGGAGAGCGCAGTGCTGGCTTATGAGCTTGTGTTGCCGCCTCTCACGCCGGAGGAACGCGAGCAATATTACGTCGGCAGTCGAACGACTGCGGCTCTGTTCGGCATCTCGCGCGAAGAATTGCCCGTCAATTGGCAGGGGTTCGTCACTTACGTTGAGTCCATGCTGCAGTCGGACGTGCTCGTCGTAAGCCGATCGGCTCGCGAAATGGCGCACGAGCTTCAGAGCGGCGCGAAATGGTGGCTGCGGCCGCCGTTCTGGTACCGCGCACTAACCACACAGTTGCTGCCGCCGCGGCTGCGCCAAGAGTTTCAGCTTAACTACGGAGAGCGGGAATGGCGTTCTGCCGAGCGCGCTCTGAAATGGCTGCCGCGTGTGTATCAGGCTCTTCCTAGCCCGGTTCGTTTCGTTGGCCCTTATCTCGAAGCGCAACCGAGGCTGCGCGGAGAAAAATATCCGGGCCTCGGCGTTCGGCTGAGTAACAGGATTTGGACCGGAGTACCAAGTCTGTTTTCCTGAAGGGAGAACTTCCGTTTGATGCCGTCTCGGCAGCCATTTCGGTGTAGCATGTAGCCAACAAATGAGCATGGCCGTGGGGGCCATAAGAACAACGCCGTGAATATTCTTCTGCTGTCCATGCCCGACTCCTTCGAGCACATGCCCACGGTCGCGGTGCGCATGCCCAACGGAGCGTTGACTTCGCTGGCGAGCAATGTTGATCCGCATCACAAAGTCGCCGCCGCCGACCTGATCCTGGTGCAGCATAGCGTGCGTGAAACTCTCGAGCGGTTGGCGGCCGAGATCAAGCCTGACGTCGTCGGCCTCTCCGTGATGACCTTCCAGCGCAAGACCGCGATGCTCATTGTCGAACTATTGAGGTCGCTGCGTCCCGGCGTGCAGGTCGTGGTCGGAGGGTACGATCCCAGCCTCGCGCCCGAAGCCTACATGGCAGACGGCAACGGAATTGACTACATCGTACGCGGCGAGGGCGAGATTACACTTCGCGAGTTGCTGCGTGCCATCGAGAGCGGGGAAGACTTCGACCGAATTCAGGGCTTGTCGTACCGCACCGATGATGGCTGGCGTATGAACCCGTCGCGCCCTGTGCACAGCCTAGAAGGCGACGAAATCCGACCGCCGAAGCGAAGCGCCCGGGTGCTGGGCGGGTACACGATGATGGGCCGGCAGGTTGACGTGGTTGAGACGTCGCGCGGCTGCACCTTCGATTGTGGCTTCTGCTCCATCATCGAGATGCGTGGCCGCAATTTCCACACGTACTCGTTCGACCGCGTGCTCGGCGACATCCGAGACGCTCGAGAAAATGGCGCGCGGGCCATCTTCATCGTGGACGACAACATCTCGCTCAACATCCGCCGCTTTGAGGCGTTGTGTCGCGCCATCATCGACGCCGGCCTGAACGACATCGCGTACACGGTGCAGGCGATGACGTCTCCCATTGCCATGCACGGAGAGACGCTGGCGCCGCTGATGCGCAAGGCAGGGTTTCGCTACGTCTTTCTTGGCATTGAGAACATCCTCGAAGATGATCTGGTGTTCTTGAAGGCGGCCGCCAAGAACGAGTTCCGCGAAGACGGCCGCTGCACCGGCAACGCGACGCTGCGCGCCATCGATTTCCTGCACAAGAACAAGATGTACGTGGTAGGTGGGCTGATCGTTGGCAACCCCGACGACACGCGCGAATCCATCAAGACGAATCTGGAGTTTGCCAGCAAATACGTTGACTGGCCGTATATCCAGCATCCCACGCCATATCCCGGCACGCCAATGACCAAGGACTTCCACGCACGAAATCTCATCATGATCGACCGCATGGAAGAATACGACGGCACGACCGCAGTAGTCGCCACCCAACACCTCCAACCAGAAGAGATTGAGTACGAGCGCTGGCGCGCCGAACGCTGGATGAAGACCCGACACATCCCCGCGGTCATCGCGCATGAACCGCTGTTCGTGCTGCGCAACTGGTGGAAGATGCTGGCGCATACCTTCCGCGGCACCTCGATTAAGTCCATTCTCGGATTAGAGAGCGATCGTAAAGTGTTCCAGCGTTACCGCAATCTGCGCAGCACCGAGCGGGTATACCTGTAGCCGAAGCCGGGTGCAATCCAGAGACCGCTTTTATTCCCCTCGCGCAAAATCGCTGTATAAATAAAGTAGCGATTCGTATTCATGCTGCCGAGTTCCCGCACACACGAGAAAAAGGCCGGGCTCCTCTACTGGGCACAACGCGCACTGGAGGAGTGCGACAAAGCCAGCCAGGACTTCGCCGCCGATCCGGTGCACGACCTTCGCGTCGCCATTCGTCGCTGCCGGTCGTTGGCTGATGGCTTTCTCTCTGTCGATCCCGATCCGCAATGGAAGCAGATGAAGAAGCTTGGCAAGCCGCTTTTCAGCAGCCTGGGTAAGTTACGCGACACGCAGGTGATGATGGAGTGGGTGGCCAAGCTTTCTGAAGATCATGATCCCATTCGCCACACACTTCTACAAACGCTCGCTCATAAAGAGACCGAACAAAAGGCTGCTGCGCAGGATGCACTACGTGACTTCGACCGCAAACGATGGCTTGCATTAAATACAAATCTCGCGAAACGTACCGGTAAGGTGCCGCTGGAGGGGTTGGTGTTTCAGCATCTGGCGCTGGAGCGACTGCTTGATGCACAGGCGTTACACCGGCAGGCCCTGAAGAATCGCACGCAAGCGGGCTACCATCAGTTGCGTATCGGCATCAAGCGATTCCGCTACACAGTGGAGAACTTCCTGCCGAGGCGCCATGAGAAATGGGCGCCGGACCTGCGCGATTTGCAGGACGCTCTTGGTGAAGTGCATGACTTTGATGTTTTGCGCGCCACTATTCGGGCGCATGATGACATTAGCCCCGAAGACGCAGCGCGCTGGCAGCAGAGGATTGCGGAGGAGCGCCAGAAACGGCTGAACCTCTACCGCAACAAGATGCTGGGGAGGAATTCCCTGTGGCGGGTGTGGCGGGCCGAGTTGCCGAGCGGGCCGGAGCTCGAGAAAGCAGCCTTGGAAAAGTTGCGGACTTGGGCTTCATTTCTGGATCCCGATACTGCTCACTCTTATCGTGTCACGCGATTCGCGTTGCAACTTTATGACGGCTTATTGCAGCGGGGAGTTTTTTCCGGCCGGCCCGAGTACCGTCGCATTTTGGAGGCAGCGGCCATCCTTCACGATGTGGGACGCCGGAAAAGTACGAATGGCCATCTCAAGCGTGGCTATCGCATGATCTGCAAACTGAAGCCGCCGCTGGGTTGGAGCGATGAGGAGTTGCGTTGCGTGGCCGCGGTTGCACGCTATCATCGCGGCGGGCTACCGCAAAAAACCGATTCCTACTTTGTGGGACTGAGTGCAAGACGGCGTTCGGGCCTTCTGCCGGTCATTGGAATTCTCAGGCTGGCCAATGCGTTCGATTCTGCGCACGACGGAAAGGTCACGAGAATTTCGTTGCAGCAAACTGACGGGACGCTGAACATCTATGGGCAGGGCTTGCAGGAAATCAGTCCGACAGCCGAACGCCTTGCCAAAGCCAGGTACCTGCTGGAAGCCGTCAGCGGCGTGAACGTCAGAATAAGTCCGCTACTCGCAAAACCGGCAGCCTCATCAAGCGTCCCTCGACGCGGAACGCGAGTGGCCGCCGGCCCCTAAGACATTTTCTTTGTTTTATGCAGCGGGCGCTGACTGTTTTCCTCTGGGCGCGCCCTTCTTGTAGGGATCACCCACAAAGACGAACGAGTATTTGCTGAGCGCCTGCACATCACGCGCTTCAGCATAACGCTCGACCTCTTCCATCAAGGCAGCAGCCTGCGCCGGAGGCATGTTCTTGGTTGCCTGCCAGAACTTGTCAGGGAAAAACCAGATGCGTTCGCGATGGTTGACTTCCGCAGATTGGTCAGCGATGGATTCCATATCTTACAGCTCCTCCCACAATGTCAGATACGCCGATTTTTGGAGAGTTAAGGGCCTGGGACTGCACGACTGTCGAAATAACATTATCGACCTTCGGATGACTGTTTGTAAACCACCACTGCTGTGGGATGATCCGCAAATTTTCAAAATTGCTCAACCAAACCCAAAAAATTGCGTAAGTGCAAGAAAGTAGAGGGTGGATAATTTCTTTTATCGTCCGTGCAGTGCAAGTTTTGATTTGGAAGTTGACGTGCTATCCGGTTGCCTGTGGAAAACTCAAGTCTGGCTTGACGTTTGGGGGGGTGCGAAACTCATTCGCGAACCCAAAGAACCTATGTCATACATTGTGGGAGATGTGCAGTCCGTGGTCAGGAATCTGACAGCGCGCAGTTCTCAGTAATCGAGCTCAGCAGGGCGTCCGGTCAGACGCTCAATGCGTTTGGCAATCGGGGGGTGAGTCGAAAACAAATTGGCGAAGCTGACGCCGCTGAGCAGTGGCGCGACGATGAACAAATGCGCTGTGGATGGCGATGCCTGCATTGGAATGCGTTTCGAGTAGGCGTCAAGCTTCTGCAGTGCGCCGGCCAGCGCGTAGGGATTGCCGGTAAGCTGGGCGCCAGTAGCGTCGGCTTGGTATTCGCGCGAGCGCGAAACGGCGAGCTGAATGAGCGTGGCGGCGATAGGGGCGAGAATCAGCATCAACAGTCCAGCGAAACCGCCGCCGCGGTCGCGATCATCGCGACCGCCCATGCCTCCGAACAAGGAGGCCCAATAGCCCATGCGGGCCAACAGCGTGATGGCGCCCGCAAGCGTAGCCGCCACGGAGCTGATGAGGATGTCGCGGTTCTTCACATGTCCAAGCTCGTGCGCCAGGACGCCTTCCAGTTCTTCATCAGTGAGCAGGTTCAGAATTCCCTCAGTTACCGCGACCGAGGCATGCTGGGGATTGCGTCCGGTGGCAAATGCGTTGGGCGAGTCAGTTGGAATCACGTAAATCTTGGGCATGGGAATGCCCATTTTGTGGGTAAGGCGCTCGACGACTTCATAGACGCGCGGCAATTGTTCGCGCGCAACCGGCTGCGCCCGATACATGGCCAACGCGATCTTGTCGCTGAAGAAGTACGAAGCGAAATTCATAATTATGGCGAGCCCGAGCGCCATCTCCATGCCGCGCCCACCGCCGAAGATTCGCCCAATGAAAAGCAGGAATAGCGTCAATGCCGTGAGTAGTAATGCCGTCTTAAAAGTATTTCCCATATCTAACGAATAGATGATATTTGAAGCCGCCGGTTGCTGCGAATCGGAATCCGCTATGGCGATGGGAGTTGCATCCCTCCTGCGATTCTGTAACATGTGTCCATGTCTGAGCTCCCGATCATTCACCCGCCCCGCCCGCATTCCCACGAAGAGTTGATTCTTGTCGGCTTTCGGGTGGATGCCAGCCATGAGGGTCCGCAACTCTATACGTTCCTCTCAGTCGGTGGCGACAATGAGCGTCCGCTGACGGCGGATGGCCATATTCTTTTCTTTACTCATCCACAACTGGCCGCCAAGGCGCTGGCGCTGGATGCCAGCTTAGCGCGGCTGGGCCCGCCACCTGACGAGCTCGAGACCTTTTGCGATGTGGCCGAAGCGCTGTACCGCGTGAACTCGCAGAATGCAGATCCGGACGGCGTCATCCTGGATTGCCTGCTGGTCTTCGACGACCTGGTACGCGCCACCAAGCTCCACATGCCCGACCGCTACCAGGGAATCCTGACCGAGTTGGCGGCGCGCCTAACCGAGGGCGCACAGTTGGGGAAGATTTTCAGCAGCCACTCACTTCGCGAACATGTGGAAGACGCCTTGTTGTGGTGCATTGGCGCTGTGACGGTCAAGGCTCGGGTGATAACTTCGTGAGCCTTCCCCAGCCATCGCCCTGAATAGGGGCGAAGGATTGGCGAAAGTCCGAAAACCGTCTACAATCTTTCTATGGCTGTGGGGGAGATTCCGGTCGCGCTCAAGTGGGCGCATCCGCTGGTGGCTGAGTGGTTCGTCGGGCGCTTCGGCACTCCGACCGAGCCGCAGGAACACGGCTGGCCGGAGATTCTGGCTGGCCGCACGACGCTGATCTCCGCTCCCACTGGCTCGGGTAAGACGCTTGCGGCATTTCTCATCTGCATTGACCGGCTGGTGCGAACGGCGCTGCAAGGCGAGCTCTCGGATCGTACGGAAGTCCTCTACGTCTCCCCACTCAAGGCGCTCGGCAACGACATCCAGAAGAACCTCGAAGTGCCCCTGGGCGAAATTCTCGCGCTAGGCGCCGAGCGCGGCCTGCTGATACCGGAGATTCGCACCGCGGTCCGCACCGGCGACACGCTGATGAAAGAACGGCGCGCGATGCTGAAGCGTCCGCCCCACATCCTGGTGACCACGCCTGAGTCCCTGTACATCCTGCTCACCGCCAATAGTAGCCGCGCCATCCTGCGCGATGTCGAGACGGTTATCGTGGACGAAATCCATGCGGTCGCCGACGACAAGCGCGGCGCGCACCTAACGCTCTCGCTCGAGCGTCTCGATCTGCTGGCAAACCAGCCCACGCGCATTGGACTTTCCGCCACGCAAAAGCCGATCGAGGAGATCGCGCACTTCCTCACCGGTGCGGGGCGGCCCACGCCGGCTATCGTCAATGTCGGCCATCGGCGCAAGCTCGACCTCGCGGTTGAAGTCCCGCCGTCAGAGCTGGGCCCGATTGCCAGCAACGAGATGTGGGGCGAGATCTACGATCGCATTGCCGAGCTGGCGTTGCAGCATCGCTCCACTCTGGTGTTTGTGAACACGCGCCGGCTGGCCGAGCGGGTAGCGCTGCACCTCGGCGAGCGCATCGGCGAAGAACTGGTCGCTGCACACCATGGCAGCCTGGCCCGCAAGCTTCGTCTGACGGCAGAGCGCAGACTCAAGAACGGCGAAATTCGTCTCCTTGTTGCGACCGCGTCGCTCGAGTTGGGCATCGATATCGGCACCGTCGATCTGGTCTGCCAGATCAACTCGCCGCGCTCGATTGCAGTCACGTTGCAGCGCGTCGGCCGCTCCGGCCACTGGCGCGGAGCCATTCCCAAGGGACGCCTATTTGCTACCACGCGAGACGATCTGCTGGAATGTGCTGCTGCTGTGCGCGCCATCAAGCATGGCGATCTTGATCGCATCCAGATTCCGGTCGCACCGCTCGACATCCTGGCGCAGCAGATTGTCGCCATGTGCAGTTGCGAAGACTGGGACGAAGACGCGCTCTTCGATTGCGCCCGTCGCGCCTATCCCTATGGCGAACTGCGACGTGAGGAGTATGACCGGATACTGGAGATGTTGTCGCTGGGCATCGCAGCCAAACGCGGGCGATACGGCGCATATCTTTATCGTGACATGGTGAATCGGCGCCTGCGCGGGCGGCGCGGAGCGCGGCTGGCGGCCATCACCAGTGGCGGAGCAATTCCGGACACGGCGCTGTTCACGGTAGTGGCGCAGCCGGATGAGATTGTCGTCGGCACGCTCGATGAAGATTTCGCCGTGGAGAGTAACGCTGGCGACATCATGCTGCTGGGCAACACTTCCTGGCGTATTCACCGCGTGGAGTCTAACTCCGGACGCGTGCTGGTTGAAGACGCGCACGGCGCCCCACCGACGATTCCGTTCTGGCGAGGCGAAGCTCCCGCGCGCACGGACGAGTTGTCGTTTCACGTGGCCGAATTACGCGAACGCACCAGCGTGCTGCTGCCGAATACGGCGCCGCTTCCCGCGCAGACGAACCAGGAACTCGCCGATGGAGAGGCGCAAACGAAAATCCGTTTGCGTGGCATTGAATCGAGTCCCGAGGTGCAGACCGCGGTCGCGTGGCTGAAGGACGAATGCGGCCTGGATGACTCCGGCGCTGAGCAGCTTGTCGAGTACATCGTGACCGGCCGCGCAGTACTGGGTGATGTGCCCACGCAGCAGACCATCATCGCCGAGCGTTTCTTCGATGAGGGCGGCGGGATGCAGCTCATCATTCACGCGCCGTTTGGCGGCCGCGTAAACAAGGCTTGGGGGCTGGCGCTGCGCAAGCGTTTCTGCCGCTCATTCAACTTTGAGTTGCAAGCTGCGGCAACCGATAACGGGCTGAATATCGCGCTGGCCGAGCAGCACAGCTTTCCGCTCAGTGACGTCTTCCACTACCTGCAAAGCGAGACGGTGCAGGGGATACTGGAGCAGGCCGCGCTCGCATCGCCAATCTTTGCGACGCGCTGGCGCTGGGATGCCAACCGTTCGCTGGCGCTGTTGCGCTTCCAGGGCGGGAAGAAAGTTCCACCGCAGATTCAGCGCATCCGCAGCGATGATCTCCTTGCATCCGTCTTTCCCGACGTGGCTGCCTGCCAGGAGAACATCGTAGGCGACATCGAGATTCCGGACCATCCCCTCGTCCACGAGGTCATGAAGGACGTGCTGACCGAGGCCATGGATATCGAGGGCCTGCGGCGCGTGCTGGATGGCATTCGCGGCGGAACCATTCGTTGCCTCGCAGTGGATACGCCGGTCCCTTCGCAGTTCTCCCACGAAATCCTCAACGCCAATCCGTATGCGTACCTTGATGACGCTCCGCTGGAGGAGCGCCGCGCACGAGCGGTGCAGATGCGCCGCATGTTACCCGAAGCTGTCTTGCAGGAGGTTGGAAGGCTCGACCGGGCGGCGATTGCCCGAGTCCGCGAGGAAGCACGTCCCGATTTTCGCGACAGCGACGAACTGCACGACACATTGCAAACCCTGGTCGCCGTTCCGGAAGAAATCGCCGATCCCGACTGGCAGCACGCAATTGCCGACTGGACACCGTTCCGCGCCGACTTGATGGAGGGGTGGCGCGTGGTGCGCGCGCAAGTGAACGAACGGCGCTACGTCGTCGCATCGGAGCGGGCGAAAGATTTCGCGTTGATCTTCCCCGAAGCGAAGTTCGAAGTCGTGCCTCCCGAGCTGCCGTCGCACGCAGCCTCGCGCGATGACGCGCTGCTCGCCATGGTGACCGGCTGGATGATGCACTGCGGTCCGGTGACGTCGGAGGCGCTGGGATACTGGCTCGGGCTTCTGCCTGCTGACGTGGAGAAGGCGCTCCTCCGCATGGAATCTGCCGGCTCCATTCTGCGGGGTAACTTTACCGGCCTGGCGAAGGGCAACGAGCCGCGCACCGCCGAATGGTGCGATCGACGGCTGCTGGCGCGCATTCATCACCTCACCGTCGCCACGCTGCGCAAGCAGGTTGAGCCGGTGACTGCGGCGCAATTCATGCGTTGGCTGCTGCGCTGGCAGCACGTGGCCCCGCAGTCGCAATTGAGCGGCGAGCGCGGGCTGCTGGAAGCCTTGCGTCAGTTGCAGGGATTCGAAATTTCGGCGAACGCATGGGAGAAGCACATTCTGGCCGCGCGGATCAATAATTATGATCCTGCAGCGCTCGACCAGCTCTGCCTGACAGGGGCTGTTGGTTGGGGACGCTTGTCACCGCATCCCGCGACACTGGAGGAGTCAGGAGAAGGGCGTCGCCGCGTGGTGCCCACCAGCGTTGCGCCCATTACGTTCTTTGTCCGGGAAGACTCTGACTGGATGCAGCCCAGGCTCGGGGAGGAAGAACAGAACTACGAACGGGTGCTGAGCGATGGCGCGCGGGTGGTGCTGGAATTCTTGCGGCGGCGCGGGGCATCGTTCTTTGCTGACATCGTGCGCGGCACCGGCAAGCTCAAAGCCGAGATCGAGACGGCGCTGTGGGAGCTGGTTGCGGCGGGAATGGTCACCGCCGACGGCTTCGACAATCTACGTGCGCTCATCAATCCGAGGCGCCGCAACGCTGTGGGAGCCACAAAGCTGCCCCGGCCACGCCATACAGCCGGGCGATGGTCACTGCTTTATCCCGCGGAAGGGACGGACCGCACGCGGATGGTGGAGGCGACTTGCTGGATACTGCTGCGGCGATACGGCGTCGTGTTCCGCGAGATGTTGGCGCGCGAGTCGAACTTGCCCAAGTGGCGCGAGTTGCTCATCGCATTCCGGCGTCTGGAGGATCGCGGCGAAGTGCGCGGAGGACGATTCGTTAACGGCTTCCTCGGTGAGCAGTTCGCTCTGCCGGAAGCAGTCGAATCGCTGCGCGCCATGCGCAACATTGTGGCGAGCGGCGAAACCGTGACCATTTCTGCTGCCGACCCGCTCAACCTCGTGGGATTCATCGTTCCCGGCGAACGTGTGCCGGCCATTTCCGGCAAGTACGTTAGCTTCCGCGACGGAATTGCCGTCGAGGCCGAGGAACGCACACTTGCGTTGCGCGAGGCTGCGGCACAGTGATGCCGGAGCAACTGGTCGAAGGAATCGACTACTACGTCGAAAACGGATTCGTGGTTTTCACCGCACACTACCTGCGGAATCGCGGCTACTGTTGCGAATCGGGATGCCGGCACTGCCCGTACGGTTTTGTGCGCAAGGACCGCGAAGAAGTGAACACCGATTCTGGTTAGGCCCGAAAAAGGCGGGTCGATGGCCCGCCGATTCGCATAGCGCAAAATCCGTTACCCCATGGTGTGAACGTGTTCCGGCGTAATCTTGTAGAGCACGCGTTTTTCGCCGGGCTGCGCGTATGGATATTTGTCCTGCCCCAGGTATTTCTTCGCCATCTTGTCGATATGCTCGGTGGCGCCCTGCTCGGTAATCTCGTGCACGCGGCCGCGAATTCCGAGATAACGATAGGGATTATCAGGATCGATAAGGGCGATGGCCACACGGGGATCGCGCCTCACGTCGCGGTCCTTCTGACGTCCAACCGCCGAGTTCACCCAAATGTCACCGTTCTGAAAGTCCACCCAAACCGGCGTGGTGTGCGGGCTGCCGTCGGACTGGAGCGTGGTAAAGCTTCCGAATGCTTTTTTCTGGAAGAGGTCGAGGTAGTTTTCAGGAATTGAAGCGGACATTCTGATCTCCTTGCTGGTTCACCAGCGATGCGCGGTCTGAGCGCCAAGCATTGGATTCCCGAACCATTGTATGAGGTGCATGGAGTAATGCAAATCGCGTTACGGCTCGCCTTTGACGAACTCGGGCTCCCGGCCTTCTCCCCACGGATCGTAAGTCTGCACAAAAATCATGCGATCGCGGATGGTCGGATGGGTCCAAGCCCAGAACTCAGCCAACTTGCCGACGTATGGGTAGTCCAGTGAGCGCTCGCCCAGGATTTGAAAAGCCTGCGCGGCGGCCAGCGGAGCGTTCGGTACCAGTCCGTGGACGACCTCCAGTCCGTACTGGTCGGCTTGGTGCTCATAGTGACGCGACACCGCGTTGAAAGCCGGCGTGGCCAGGAATGTGAGCACGGAGATAATCAACACCAGCAGCGGCAGCGACGCCCAGTCGCTCAAGCTGTCCATGCCCCAACGTCGTGTTCCGTAGCGCGCGACCATCCAGTTCGCCAGCCGGTATCCTACATAAAACAAAACAAGCAGTTGCAGCAGGGTGATGGTCAACTCCTTGGGAATATGATGGAGGACGTAATGCCCCATCTCGTGCCCGAAGACGAACAGGGTCTGCGGCGTGGTCATATGCTCCATGGTGGTGTCCCACACCACAACGCGTTTGGTGGCGCCGAAGCCGGTGACATAGGCGTTCAACTGGGTCGTCTTCTCGCTCGCCTTCATCTCGTACATGCGCTGCGGCGGGATGTCCATTCCGGCGCGCTGCACCACGCGCCCGATCTGCGCCACCAGGTCTGCATGATGATCGGTGAGTGGCTCGTACTTATTAAATAGGGGCTCGATCAGCACGGGTTGGACGAAAATGACCAGGATGACGATGGGAATCATGGCCAGCCAGAAGTACAGCCACCAGTGGCGCGGGCTGCGACGCAGCACCGCGTAGAGAATCCAACCGAGGAAGCTGGCGAACAGGCATCCCAGCAGCAAGGCCTTGCCAGCATCCCAGAACCACGAGCCCCAACTCTGTACCGACAGTCCGTACGTCAGGCTAATGTGGTGCTGATAGACGTCGAAGGGAAGTTGTGCCAGTTGCAGCGCAAGAACGAATAGAGACATTACGATGGCGGCTTGAATCAAGCCTACGCGGGAGGCGCGCTCTGCCAGGTTGCGCAGCCACACTCCGAAGCGGGTCCGCAGCATGACGTAGAGCACCAGTAAACCCCATGCCGTCGTGACAAGGTAAAGCGTGCTGTTCAACAAATAAAGGGCGTAGGCTTTCTGCAGCTTGTCGGGAGGAAGAGTGTATTGCAGGAGCTGCGACGAGGCAGACGAACTTACCGAAGCCGCCAAGCCCGGCTGGGCAGCTGCCACCATGGGATGAAGTGAGGCGCAAATCGCCGCCAACAAGATAAGAAGGAAGAGTTTCTGAAACGTGCTACTCATTTGGGTCCTTACACGGCTCGAGAGGTGCAAAGAGTAGCACGGCCACACGCTGCTCGCGTTCGAGCCCGAAAATATTTCCTTGCGAGCCCCATCCATCCGGCTCCATCCCTCGTGTTTTCAGGTAGTTGAAGTGAATTCCCAAAATGTCGTCAACTCCTAGATATTCAGTGGGTTATAGCGATTTGTCCTTGACATTTCCACAACCTGGCGTGAGAATAAATTATCACCTCCGATCCGCTTCAGGATCGAATGGGCTCGAGGCCAAGGAAGTGTCACCGCTCCTTGGCAACGGGCCCATTTTAATTGCGGTGAACTGCGGCCCGGACAATTGGGGCACGTACAATAGAAGCGCCTGACCTTTCTCTGATTCATGAATGCCAGACTTCTGTTTGCCTTGGGGCTCTTCTTCTGCCTGACACCGTGGGCCTCGCCGCCCCTGGCTCTGCTTGCCGGTCTCATCTTCGGGGCAATCTCCATTCACCCCTACAAGAATGAATCGAGAAAGATGTCAAAAGTACTGCTCCAATCGGCGGTCGTCGGCTTAGGCTTTGGGATGAACCTGCAGGAGGTGGTGCGCGCAGGACGCAGCGGATTCCTTTACACCGCCTTGGGCATCGGCTTCGCCATGATTGTGGGTACGTTGCTGGGGAGGCTGCTGGCCGTCCATCAGCGGCCTGCCTTCCTCATCTCGACTGGTACGGCAATCTGCGGTGGCAGCGCGATCGCTGCGGTTGGCCCCATCGTGGGCGCGACTGAAGACGAAATGTCCGTATCGCTGGGCACGATTTTTCTGCTCAACTCGATTGCGCTGCTGACCTTCCCAGCCATTGGCTTGATGCTGAAGCTCTCGCAAACCCAGTTCGGATTGTGGGCGGCGCTGGCTATCCACGATACCAGTTCGGTGGTCGGTGCCTCGGCCAAGTACGGCGCAGTTGCCCTTGCGGTCGGCACGACAGTCAAACTGGCGCGCGCATTGTGGATCGTCCCCATGTCTATCGGAACTGCCGCGGTCAAAGGCAGTAAAACGCGCATTCAGTGGCCGTGGTTCATCCTGTTCTTCTGCCTGGCTGCTGTCGCGAATACGTATTTCTTCCCGGGCGCAACCGCTTATCGTTTTCTGAGCAGCGCCGGCAAATTGATGCTGATCATCACGCTCTTCCTGATCGGTGCCAGTCTGTCGCCGGCTGCGTTGCGTAAGGTCGGGCCACGCCCCCTATTGCAAGGCGTGCTGCTCTGGATCGTGGTCGCGGTAGCCAGCTTGCTGGCAATTCGCGCCGGGTGGATCGGACTCTAGCCGAGTGAGGTTGCAGTTGAGTTATCGCTCTTTCCGGCAGCCGCTTGTCGCAATCGTCCTGATTGCTGCTTGCTCGATCTTGCTCCCGGGATCGGGAGCGGGTCAGGCAGTGCCCACAAGCCCACAAAAACAGCGGCCGCTAAGCTCTCCTGCCTCAGGCTCTTCTCACTTTTGCGCTGACTGCGTCCATGCGAACCTGACTTACCTCGCCGGGCCGGCCCTGCACGGACGTGGCAGTGGCACTGAGGACGAGCATCATGCAGCGCAGTTTATTGCCCGCAAACTAAAGCAATATGGCGTTGCTCCAGCGGCGGAAAATGGGCAGTACATCCAGACGGCGACGATGCGATCACAAACTGTAATCAAAGCGCCGGTGCTTTCCTTTGACACCGCCGATTCGGCAAATTCCTCCCCGGTCGAGTGGACGCACGGGAAAGAGATGGTCGTCTTCACGCTTTCCGACTCGGCGGTTTCCGGGCCGTTGCAGAAGCTTGACCTGAACGACGAAACGACTTCACCTGCTGCGATCAAGGACGGCGCTGTGGTTCTGTTGAAGCTTAGGGCAGAAACCACGGCGGCGGCCGATGTGCCGGCTTCTTACATGCGTAGTAGGGCCGCGATGGTTATTTTCCCTGAGCTTCCGGGCGATCAGGAGATGTTTGAACAGCGTTCGCAGCGCATGCCGCGTATGTCCAGGAAAATGGACGGTGAGCCGGTTCCTCCAGTTCGTGTAGTAGTCAAACCTGGGGCGATGGCGCAACTCTGGGCTGCGCCGGAAGGCACAATCGTCAAGCTGCAAGCCGACGTTACGCCATGGGAAACGTCGCATACATGGAATGTTCTGGCCAAAATCGAGGGCACGATGAAGAAAGACCAGATCATTCTGCTCAGCGCGCACCTCGACCATCTCGGTGTGAAGAACGGCAAAACCTATCCCGGCGCGGATGACGATGCTTCTGGTACGGTTGCCGTGATGGAGCTGGCGCGCGCGCTGGCGAAGGGGCCGAAGCCTCGACGAACGATCGTGTTTGCCTTGTTTGGCAGCGAAGAGGCCGGGCTCATCGGCGCGCGCTATTTTCTGAAACATCCCACCTTTGATTTGCAGGACATTGCCGCCAATCTCGAATTCGAGATGATCGGGCGGTCCGATCCGAAGGTGCGACGCGATCAACTTTGGCTGACGGGATGGGAGCGCACCGATCTCGGGCCGGAGCTGGCAGCGCACGGAGCGGAGCTGGTGGGCGACCCTCATCCCGAGCAAGACTTCTTCACGCGCTCCGACAACTACGCGCTGGCGAAGGAAGGTATCATTGCCCAAACGGTGTCAAGCTACGGCCTGCACAAGGACTATCACCGGCCGACCGACACGCTGGCAAAGATCGACTGGCAACACCTCGACCAAGCCATCGCTTCGATGATCGCGCCCGTGACCTGGCTGGCCACCAGCGATTTTGCGCCAACGTGGAAAGAAGGAATGGAGCCGTGAAGAAAGGGAAATCGTGGAACCGCTAGAGCCCGGTCCCGCGCCTAGCCGGCAACTTCTAGCGCTTGCGACAGTTCTTCCCACTCAGCCATGAGCGTCTCAAGTTCGCTGCGGCGCTTGGCCAGCAAGTCGGTCCAGCGTGCCGTTTCTTCCGCGCTGACAAACGACTGCAACTCGCGCTCGCATTCGGAGATACCATCTTCAAGCCGGGCGATGCCTTCCTCGATTTGGTGATGACGCTCCTGCATTTGTCTGAGCTTGATGGGATTGATGCGCTTCCTGGACTGCGCCTTCTGTTCCGCGTAACCGGGCACGTCTGACAGTGTAGGAGCCCATTGACCACCACCGTTTCCGTCCTCAGCCCCCAAAACATCTTCCCCAGAAGTCTCTCGCTTCTTGCGCCAGAGGTAGTCCTCGTAATTGCCGGGGAACACCTCGACATGGCCATCGCCAATCTCAAAGACGCGCGTGGCCAGCTTGTCAATGAAGTAGCGATCATGCGAGACGAAGACAACGGTGCCGTTATACTTCTCAAGCGACTCCAGCAGCACGTCCTTGGCGCGCATGTCCAGGTGGTTGGTGGGCTCGTCGAGCAGCAAGAAGTTTGACGGATGCAGCAGCATCCGGGCCAGGGCATAACGATTGCGCTCGCCGCCCGAGAGCACGCCAATAGGCTTGAACACGTCATCCTCGGAGAAGAGGAAGCAACCCAGCAGGCCGCGCAACTCGGTCATGGTCTTCTGCGGCGCGACGTCGGAAAGGTCATCAAGCATGCGGCGCGAGGCGTCGAGTTCCTTGTACTGGTCCTGCGCAAAATAGTCGGGCTCGACGTTGTGACCCAATCGCATCGCGCCTGCCGTCAGCGGTTCGATGCCGGTGAGCAATTTAATCAGCGTCGATTTGCCGGCGCCGTTGACTCCGACCAGGGCAATGCGGTCTCCGCGCTGAATGGTGAAGCCGACGTCGCGAAACACTCCCTTCGCTCCGTAGCTCTTCGCAACGTCGGAGCACTCCACCACCAATCTGCCGCTGGGCCTGGGCTGGGGAAACGTGAAGTGGATGGTCTTCTCGTCCGGCGGAATCTCGATGCGGTCAATCTTTTCCAGCTCTTTGATGCGGCTTTGCACCTGTTTCGCCTTCGTCGCCTGATAGCGAAAGCGATTGATGAACGCATCCAATTGCTCGATACGTTCGCGCTGGTTCTTGTACGCGGCGACCAGCGAATCGCGCCGCTCCTGCTTCTGCTGCAAATACTTCTCGTAGTTGCCGCTGTAGAACTGCACCCGCTTGTTCCAGATCTCGACAATGCGGTCCACAGTTACATCAAGAAAATAGCGGTCGTGCGAGATGAGCAGGTAAGCGTACGGATATTCCAGCAGATATTGCTCGAGCCAGTTGCGGGTCTCGAGATCGAGATGGTTGGTTGGCTCGTCGAGCAGCAGAAGGTTGGGCTTTGCCAGCAGCAGCTTGGCGAGCGCGATACGCATTTGCCAGCCGCCGGAAAACTCCTCCGTGTAGCGCGTCCAATCTTCTTTGCGAAAGCCGAGGCCGTCGAGCACCGTGCCAACCTGCGAATCAAGCGCGTATCCGTCGTTCATGTGAAACTCGCCCGAGATGCGCTGATAGCGGTCAGCCACCTGCGCGTATTCGCTGGAGGTGTGATCGAGCTCGCCCATCTTGTGGGTCAGTTCCGCCATTTCCTCTTCCAGCGCCTGCAGCCCGCTGAACACCGACATACATTCGTCGAAGACAGTGCGACCGGAGAGTTGCAGGCCGTCTTGCGGCAGATAGCCGAAGGTCGTGTTCTTTGCCGGTGTGATGCTGCCGTAGTCGAGCGATTCAATCCCGCCGAGAATTTTCAGCAGGGTTGATTTACCGGTCCCGTTAGCGCCCACCAGTCCCACCCGGTCGTGGGAGGTGACGAGCCAGTCCAGGTTGTCGAAGAGGAGTTTCGGGCCGAAGCGTTTGCCGGCAGAAGAGAGCTGAATCATGGTAAAGCTTCAGTTGCTCTTCTTCTGCCCACGCAGGATGCGCTCGTCGATCGGTTTGCGGCCGGCGAAGCCTTCCTGCGTCCCATGCCAGTGCGTGATGGTCTTCTCCCCCATCTTCCAGCAGAGCAAAATGACGTCATCACCCACGACACACGGAAAATCGAGCAGACCGATGTCGAGGTCTTTCACCTGCACACCGGTGGCGTCAATTTCGGCGACCGCATCCTTGGCCCGCTGCACGGCCTTCTCGCGCTGGGCCTTGCGCCGCGCGACTGACACCACATCTACCAGCGTGCCGCCGTTGATGAAAATGCGGTTGGCCAGCGATTGCACCTCGCCGTCAACTTCTTCGATCAGCGCTTTCGCCTCCATGGCGGAGCGCAACAACGACTCCAGAACGGGCAATAGAGTCCGAGCTTCGGAAACTGTGAACGTGCGCGACATATCGATACTTTCCAGCTTTGCTTGCTTCTGCGCCTTGCGGCGATTGGAAACGCGGCGGCGGTATTCCCGCAGGTCCGACCAGAACCGGGGAATTCGCCGAAGATATTTTTCCCGAGGACGCTTACGAACAATCATTGGATCTCTAACATCCTATCAAGAGCCACGCGCGCCCACATCTTTACATTGTCTTTTACTACGATTTGATTCACGATATTGCCGTCTACCAGGTTCTCCAGGGCCCAGCACAAATGCTGCGGCGATATGCGAAACATGGTAGTACATAAGCACCCCGAATCGTCGAGAGTAATGACGTGCTTATCTGGGTTCTCCTTCCCCAGGCGGTTCACGAGGTGGATCTCCGTGCCGACGGCAAACGAGCTTCCGGCGGGCGCCTGCTGCACCAGCTTGATGAGGTGATCGGTCGAGCCGATTCCGTCGGCCTTCTGGCAGACCTCCCAGCGGCACTCGGGATGAACGATGACTTGGATGCCGGGATAGTTCGTCCTGACCTTGTCCACGTGCTCCGGTAGAAAGCGCTGGTGGACTGAGCAGTGGCCCTTCCACAAAATCACTTTGGCCTTGCGCAGCCGCTCCACGGTTAGCCCGCCTTGCAGCATGTACGGGTCCCACACCGCCATTTCGTCCAGCGGAATGCCACGCGCGAATCCTGTATTGCGACCGAGGTGCTGATCGGGCAGGAAGAAGATCTTCTCGTTGCGACTGAAGGCCCACTCAAACGCGCCGTCGGCGTTGGTCGAGGTACAAACCAGGCCGCCGCGTTCGCCGCAAAATGCTTTGATCGCCGCCGTCGCGTTCATGTAGGTGATGGGGGTGATGCCATTGCCCTCGTCGTCCGTGAGTCCGAGATTGACGAACTGTTCCCAGGCGTCCTCCACTTGTGTAATGTCGGCCATGTCGGCCATGGAGCATCCGGCATTCAGGTCGGGGAGGATGACCGCTTGCCCCGGCCGCGCCAGGATGTCGGCGCTCTCTGCCATGAAATGCACGCCGCAGAAGACGATGTACTGTCCTTTGGCCTGCGCCGCCATCTGCGATAGGCGGTAGGAATCGCCGCGATAATCGGCGTAGCGCACGACCTCATCGCGCTGATAATGGTGACCCAGGATGACGCACTCGCTGCCTAACGTTCGCTTGGCGGATGCAATGCGGCTGTCCATGGAGTGGTCCGGGAGTACGAGATAGTTTTCAAGCGAGCAAGATACCGCTTCTGTAATCGGTGCCGTAGCCATTCTTCTGTCGCTGCCTTCAGCCCCAGCGACGCGCTTCCTAAGGTTTGGAAGAGTCGCGTCCTGGAACGGGGATGTTGAAAGCTGACCTGCGGCTCCAGTAGGTCCACTACGCTCGTGACGCCCGACCTACGGGGATGTTGAAGCTGCAAGTTGACGCTTCTTTACAACTCACTTCATTCGATGACCTCGACAGCGCGTTTGTTACAAAATTGAGAAACCGCGCCTCACCCCGACGCGGCCTGCTAAACCGGCGCTGCCTTAAGCATCGAACACAATATTGTGGCGCGGGGGAGGGCCTTAATGCAAGGGAAAGAAGCAATCCGCAGAGAACTATCCCCCGATATGCACCATTGTCCTTGACGCTGGCACAAATCCCGGCTCGCCGATGTGGTGGCGCTCCTCCTTGTACTGCACCGCGTGCAGGATAAACTCGACCATCTCCTCGTCGCTGGCACCGTTCTGCATCAGCCCGGCCAAATCATGCTCGCGGACTGAGAACAGGCAGGTGCGAATCTTGCCGTCGGAAGTAACGCGGATGCGGCTGCAATGTCCACAGAAGGGATGCGACACCGGCGCGATGATACCGATCTCGCCGATGCCGTCTTCGAAGACGTATCGCCGCGCGGTCTCGCTGCGCGCGTGTCCCACTTCTCGCAACGGCATGAATTCCGCCATGCGCCGCACGATCTCATCCAGCGTCACGACGATCTCAGGCGACCACACGCGATCTTCTTCCAGCGGCATGAATTCGATGAAGCGGACGGCGACGCCCTCGTCGCGCGCGAAGCGGCCGAAGGCGGTGATCTGGTCGTCGTTGAAGCCGCGCAGAAGCACGCAATTGACCTTGACCGGACTAAGCCCTGCCTGCTGCGCGGCGCGGATCCCCGCCAGCACGCGGTCGTAGCCGTTGGGCACGCGCGTGATGCGCGCGAACTCTTCTGCATCCACAGCATCCATCGACACCGTGACGCGGGTAAGCCCCGCACCGGCCAGGGGCTGCGCCATCTCGGCCAGCATGTGTCCATTGGTTGTGATGGCGATATCGAGCGCATGGCCATCGAGTGTGCGCATGCGGCCCAACTCGTTCACCATTTCCACGATGCCCTTGCGCAGCAGCGGCTCGCCTCCGGTGAGACGAACTTTGGTGATTCCCAACCCAACGAACACGCGCGCCATGCGGAGGTAGTCGGCAATCGGCATCTCGGCAAACTGTGCTCCGTTGTTGCCGGAGCGGCAATAGACGCACTTGTAGTTGCAGCGGTCGGTGATGGAGATCCGCAGATCGCTGATGCGCCGCCCGAATTTGTCAGTGAGAAGCACGTAGTGCGCTCTTCGCTCTTAGTAGTCCAGTTCCGCTCTGTCATCCTGAGCGGAGGTGTCCGCCGTGGCGGGCGAACCGGAGTCGAATTACTCCCCTATACCTGGCTCAAAATGTTTCGATGTGCGGAGAAAGGAGGCGTGACACTGCCACAACAGTGCGGCTGAGCGTTTCCTTTCCAAGCACGGGAGGCGTGGACGTTTCCCTCCACACCCTCGGTTCCGCAACATATCGCGGAACACCGCCGCCGCAACCCTGGGTATACCGTTAGGCTGCGGAGGTCGGAAACAGTGTTGTCATTATACGAAAAGCGAATAGCAAGATGCGAATTCCGAACAGCGGTTTTTCTACATCCCTTCGTAGTTCGGCCCGCCGCCGCCTTCGGGTGGTACCCAGGTGATGATCTCGTACGGATCCATGATGTCGCAGGTCTTGCAATGCACGCAGTTGGACGCATTGAGGTGAATTTGCAGGCCGCTGGGCGTGTCGGGGGCCTCGACCATCTCATAGACACTGGCCGGACAGAAGTTCTGGCAGGGGTTGCCGAATTCCTTCACGCAGCGTTCGTTACAGATGTCGGTGTCGTGAATGACGAGGTGCGCCGGCTGGTCTTCCTCATGCTTGGTGCCGGAATGATAGACGTCGGTAAGCTTATCGAAGGTGAGCTTGCTGTCGCCTTTTGCCGGGCCAATGATATGCGCCTCGGGCCCGCCATCAGCCGGAAGCCGGTTCAGCGGTTCCATATGACGGTGCCCCGGCTCATTGGTATAGCGCGCCTTCAGGCCGCGTCCGCCGGTGAACTGCTGGATGCCTGCGTGGAACATGCCGGAGAGGAACCCATTTTCGAAGCCCTGATGAAAGTTGCGCACTGGCCAAAGCTCGCTCTTGATCCAGCTCTTCTCGACGCGGTCCTGAAACGTCTCGAGCATCTCCAGCGAGAAGTCGTCCTGCGCCACGCTGTCAAAGGCAGTCTCGGCCGCCAGCATTCCGCTCTTGATAGCGAGATGAATTCCCTTCAGCCGTTGCGAATTCAAAAAGCCAGCGGAATCGCCGAGCACCATCCATCCGTCTCCCGCCAGCGGCGGAATGCACCACCAGCCGCCGTAGGGCAGCGACTTCGCGCCGTAGCGCACCATCTTTCCGCCTTCCAAGAGCTTGGCGATGAAGGGATGCTTCTTGAATTCCTGCAATACGTGCTGCGGGTCGAGGCGTGGATCGCTGTAGTCGAGTCCGGTGACGAAGCCCAGTGAGACGGTGTTGTCTTTGGAGCCATAGATCCACGCGCCACCGTACTCGTTGAGCGTCAGAGGATAGCCCATGGTGTAGATGACTTCGCCGGGAGCGATGCGTCCCGCGGGCAATTCCCACAGCTCCTTGACGCCGACTCCGTAGGTCTGAGGATTACGTTCACGGTCGAGCTGGAAGCGGTCGATAAGTTGCTTGGTCAGCGAGCCGCGTGTGCCCTCGGCAAGAATGACGACCTTGGCTTTCAAATCGTAGCCAGGCTCGAAGTTGGATTTCTGCGCGCCGGTTTTGTCCACCCCCTTATCGTCGGTGCGGACACCCACGACGCGTCCGGTCTCAAACAACAGCTCCGAGCCCGCAAAGCCGGTGAAGACGGTGATTCCGGCTTCTTCGACTTTGCTGCCCAGCCACTTCACAAATTTGTTGATGGAGATGACGTAGTTGCCGTGATCGCGCATCGGCGGCGGCGTGACGGGAAACTTGAACTTGCCGGTGCGCGTCAGATAATAAACTGCTTCCTTGGTGACCTCGGCATCGAGGGGAGCTTCTTTATCGAAGCCCGGCAGCAACTCGCGCATCGAGCGCGGATCCAGCAGCGCACCCGAGAGACAGTGCGCACCTACCTCGCGCGCCTTTTCCAGGAGGTAGATATTTTCTTTTGTCAGCTGCGATTCCGGATGGTTGGAGTTGTGCTCGTCAATGAGCTGCGACAGGCGCAAAGCGCAGGCCATTCCCGCCGGGCCTCCGCCAACAATGACGACGTCTGCTTCCATCACCGGGCGTTCGATGCCAGGAAGCGGCTTGCGAAAGACGATCATTTGACTTGCCCTGAGAGAATGCCACTGCTCTAGTCACGTTCCTGCATGTGACATCGTCCCACTTCAACCTTTAGACGATTCTATCCTCAAGTTGCCACCACTGATACGCAAAAAGAAAGGCGCAGGTTCATGCGCCAATCACAGGTGGTGCGAAGCTGGTTGCAGGCATCAATTCTCGCTGTTACTAGGCGCCCTTTGCTTTCTTCACTTCTTCAATTAATGGCGGCACGATGTCGAATAGGTTGCCTACGACGGCGACGTCCGCTATCTCAAAGATCGGGGCCTCTGCGTCTTTATTCACAGCAATGATGGTGCGTGCGCCTTTCATGCCCACCACGTGCTGAATAGCGCCGCTAATGCCCAGCGCCAGATACAGCTTGGGCGCAACCGTCTGGCCGGAGGAGCCAACTTGCCGGTCCATCGGCAACCAGCCTGAATCGCAGATGGGACGCGATGCGGCAATTTCGCCGCCCAGAGCGTTGGCCAGTTGCTGCGCAATCTCGATGTTCTTCTGCTCCTTGATGCCTCGGCCAACAGCCACGATGACTTCAGCTTGTGTAAGGTCCACCGCCTGCTTGGCTTCTTTGAAAGGAGCTTCGGGTTTGTTGCGCACTGCGCCGTCCGCCACTTCGACGTTGACCGTCTCGACCGGGGCCGCGGCTGCGCCATCTTCAACCTTGTCTCCGCGGAACGCTCCGTTCTGGAAAGTGGCGAAGTACGGTGGCTCGCCGGCGAACGATACGTCAGCCGCGAACTTGCCTTGAAACATCTGGCGGGTGAACGCCAACTTGCCGCCCTCGTACTTGTAGCCAATCGCATCACTGATGAGCGCACGGTCCAACGCGGCAGCCAGCTTGGGAGCGAAGTCGCGCACCTGATAGGTGTGCGGCATCAGCACCAGCCGAGGCTGTTTCTGCTCAATGAACGGTTTGAGCGCAGCCACGAAGCCATCGGGGGTGTACGGTTCCACCTTTGCGGACTCCAGGTCGTATACTCTGGAGACTTTCTTGCCCGCGATGTCCTTCGCGATCTCACCCACGCCGCTACCAACAACCGCCGCTTCCAGCGTCCAACCGGTTTCGGCGGCGATGGCCTGCGCGCCAGTGATGGTCTCCCAGGAAACCCGGTTCAGCTTGCCTTCGCGTTGTTCAACGAATACCAGGATTGTGTCTGCCATTAGGACCTGTTCTCAGTTGCCGATCCGAGAGTGCCCGCAAGGTACAATTCGGTGCGGCGGTTATGAATGCGTATTAAGGAAGCTCTGAACAAGCGGCTTCGGTGGAAGAGCTGGCCTTCAGGCCAGCGTCTAAGTCACTCATAATGTCCAGGGGCTTTAGCCCCGGAAAAGATTCAGCGATTCTTCGCTCTTACGCGAGCGCCAATGATATTCAGCACCAATCCCAGCAGGACCAGGGCTCCCGCAATAACCTGAAACCGCGTTTCACCCAGCTTGGCGGCTGCCGGCTGAAAGAACATCACCAGAAATGCAAACAGTACCAGCACCCAGCCAATCACCATCAGGGCTGCGCCGATTTCTACTTTCTCTTCCGATGGCATAGCCGACCCTACTTCGCCCTATATCACGCGCATTTCATTGCGCAGCTTGTCCACCAGCTTCTTGGCAATCTCCGCCGGAGGCCCTTCCAGTACCTCAGTCTTTTTCGTCTTCTGCGGGATGTACAGCTTCTCGATCTTCTGCAAATTTTCGCCGAGCGCCGACTTGACCTCGTCGAAGCCGACCTTCTTCAGCGGCTTGTTCTTCGCCTGCTTGATGCCGATCAGGGTCGCGTAGCGCAGCTTGTTGATGCCCGACTGGATGGTGAGCACTGCGGGTAGCGGCATGTCAACGAACTGGAAGAAGCCAGCTTCGAGCTCGCGCTTCACCCGGATTCCGCCATCGCTCTTCTCAATCTGCATGATGATGGTGGCGTGCGGCCATCCCAACAGCTCGGCAAGAATCACGCCGGTCTGCGCAAAACCGTAATCGTCCGATTGCAGTCCAGTGAAGACGAGATCGAAGTTTTCTTCCTTCATCACTGCGGCAAACGCTTTTGCGGTGTTGAACGCGTCAAGCGTGACGAAGCTGTCGCCTTCGAGATGAATGGCGCGATCGGCGCCCTTGGCTAGGGCCTCGCGCAATACTTGCTGTGCGCGGGCCGGGCCGCTGGTAATCACCACTACTTCGCCGCCGTGCTTTTCCTTCTGGCGCAGCGCCTCTTCCAGCGCGTAGGCATCGGGCTCGTTCACTTCGTAGGAAACATCTTCACGAATCCACGTGCCGCCCTCGTTCAACTTCAGGGGGGCATCCTTTTGCGGGACCTGCTTCATGCAGACCAGAATTTTCACCCAGCACTCCTTCCGTTCATCACACAAATGCGCTTAACGCGTGTGGGCAAACTGGCAAGTATAAATGAGCGGGAAGAGTTCGTGAACCAGTGCTTGTTGGGAGTTCTGAAATGGGAATTCGCGGATGACTGCGCTGCTGGAAAAAAAGTGCAAGACGCGCAGCCATCCGCCCGGAATCAGGTCCAGAATTACGAGTTATGCTGCTCGCCCGCCAACAGCTTTTTTTTGCGCTCCACTCCCCACCGGTATCCGGCGAGGTCTCCGTCCCTGCGCACCACGCGATGGCACGGCACAGCGATCGCCACTGGGTTTGAGGCGCAGGCGCGAGCCACCGCGCGCACGGCCCGTGGATCGCCTATCTCGCTCGCGACCTCGCTATAGCTGCGAGTTTCGCCGCGCGGGATCTCGCACAGCGTCTCCCAGACTTTCTTCTGGAAAGCGGTGGCGCGTACGTCGAGTGGCAGATCAATAATCGTATTCCCGCCGTTAAGGCTGGCCAGCAGCGGTTCGACATAACGCCCCATCGCGGCATCATCGTGATGCAAGTCTGCGGCGTGGAACTCTTCCTGCAAGTCGCGCTCGAGTCCCACTGCGCTGTCGCCGAAGCGCACCGCGCACAGGCCGCGTTCGGTCGCCGCAACCAGCATTCGTCCGAGCGGAGTTGGAGCAATTGCGAACGTGATCGTCGTGCCTGCACCCCCGCGCCGATACGCGCCGGGCGTCATGCCGAGCTGCTGGTTCGAGTTCTCATAGAGCCGGCTGGGCGAGCCAAAGCCTGCGTCGTAGAGTGCCGTGGTCACGTCTTCCCCTTTGCGTAGTCCGTTCTTGACATGCTGCATGCGGCGCGCCGACTGATACTCGCGCGGACTGAGACCGGTGGCGCGTTTGGACAGCCGCTGCAAGTGGAACGGACTGAGGCCCACCTTCTTGCTGAGTTGCGCCAGCGTGACTATGCCTTCCGCGTTGTCGAGCACTTGCCGCGCGCGCAGCACATATTGCGCTTGCTCGGAGATCTGCGTCGGCTTGCAGCGCAGGCAGGCACGATAGCCTGCACGTTCGGCCTCTCGCGGGCCGGCAAAGAATTCCACCGAGTCGCGCCGTGGACGGCGGCTCGGGCACGACGGCCGGCAAAAGACTCCCGTAGTGCGCACTGCGAAGACGAAGCGGCCGTCCTGCCGGGCATCCCGTGCCAGCACCTGTTGCCATTTGTTCTGAAGTTCGGTTTGCATGTTCACAGCGTAGCCCCGCTCCGTTGGCGGCGCTATCCGGCCCTTGCGGGCAAAGCGATTAGGGTGGCCGCGCGAACAGGTGCCTTCGAACTAATCCCAGTGTTTCTCATGCTCCCAGATGTCGTGCAGGCTCACCTTGAGCCCCTGCGCATACCAGATGTCGAAGTCCTCCAGCGCATAGGGATATTCGAAATGCCCAACTTTTTCGGCGTGCTCGCTGATCTGCTTGAGATGTCTCCCCTCGTTTCCTTCGTGCACCACAATGATGCTCTCGCCGGTATAACCGTGGACTCCCCAATACCAATAGTTTTGATGGAAACAAATCGCCGGCGGCAACCCATATTTCGGCCCAAAATAATCGATGGCCGCGGCCTCCCCGTAATTCTGGGTCTTGATGGCGGTCCGCGCCTGCACGTCAGGCGGAAGGCTGTGATAGATGCGTGCCACCTCGGCGACCATCGCTTCCCATCCGAGTTCATCAGAATAGTACTGCGGTAGCGGCGACCGCGTGTGGTCATGCTCGCTGACCGGCGGCTTGAAATGAATCGCTCGCGTGAAAGCAACAAACTGCTCGGGGCTGATCACCGGCGCAATCAGAGGCAGGAGCGCCAACGCCGGAACCACGAGTACAACCACAAAGACCGGCTTCAGCCATGCCAGCCGGGTGTGCTCAATCCACGCTTCGCAGACCACGCCACCCGCCGCAAACAGCATCGGATACGCCGGCGCAACGTAGTAATCCTTGCCGTGCAGCGCCATGAAGACGCCAAACGTGACCACAAACGCCCAGCCGAGAACGCGGTAGCGCCTCCCTTCGCGGCCAAAGAACAGCCAACCCAGCCCCGCCAGCCACAGCGGCAACGCCAAGGGGTTGACCATCAGTATCTGTTCCAGAACAAATGCGACGGGATTCAGCACAACGTCGCGGCCATTGGCACGAATGTTGTGCATCAGCTGCAAGAACGGCCAATCGCGGTGGACGTTCCACAGAAAGTTCGGCAGGAAGATCAGGAACGCCAGCCCACCGGCGATCCAGATCCATTTGTGCGCGAACGCCTTGCGTTCCGGCGTGAACAGTAACCCGACGACAATGCCCAGCCCGAACACGGCCATCGAATACTTGTTCAGCATGCCGACGCCCGCCAGCACCCCGAACCACAGCCAGAGCTTCTGATTGCCGGTCTGGATGATGCGGATGACGACCGACGCGCAGCCCATCCAGAAGAGCGCCTCAAAATCATTCGTGCCGAGCAGGTGGCCGTTAATCACGAACACAGCGGAAACCGCCATCGCCAACGCCGACAGCGCCATCGCGTAGCGTTTGCCGCCGAACTGGTAAGCCTGGTATCCCGTAAGCGCGATCGCCCCGCATCCCGCCAGCGCCGGTATCAGCCGGATGACAAATAGAGAAGACCCGAACAGCGTGGTAAACAGCCAGGTCACCGCCGGGATGAACGGCGGCATGTCCACATAGCCCCAGTCCAGGTGCCGGCTGCAGGCGATGTAGTACAGCTCGTCGCGAAAGATGCCGTAGCGGTTGGCCGTTAGCAGGTGCAGCAACAACCGCAGCCCCACGATGAGAGCCACCGCCGCAAATCCGGTGGCGTACCACCGGGCTTGAGTTGGGCGATTATTCACCTGCGATGGGTTGGGCGCTAATGAAGCCATCGTTATTGAGAAACGTATTCCCTAACGCGGATAATACCCTCTCACACATCGCTCACGGCAGCGAATTGACGACTTTGCGGAACTCCGGCTCCGTAAACGCCCGCAGAGTTTCCGTGCTCACGTTGCCCTGCGCCCCGACCGAGAGAGCGAACTTGGCGCAGGCGTCGTCATCGTGAAATTCGGTGATGAGCACCGCGTCATACTGACCCATCGTCAGGTGCCAGGAATGAATTTTCCCGCCTCCAGCTTCGGCGGCCTTGCGGGCAGCGTCCAGCCGCGACGGACTCTGCTTGATGTTCGCGATCCCCTGCGGCGTATAACGGAGAAGCATTACGTAATGTGGCATTTGAAATCCCTCCTCTTTGGATGGGGACATTATGACACTTCGAGCGCAGAATGCCCCATGCTGCCGCCGTATTTACATTGTAAGTACACTCATGTATGATCGTTGTATCTACACAAGGAGATGGCGATGCCCGGAATAGAAACCAAGGAGGGAACGACGCGGAGCGAGACCATTAATCTCCGCGCCAGCCGAGGCCAGAAGGCCCTGATTGACCGGGCGGCAGAGGCCCTCGGTCGAAACCGTTCCGATTTCATGCTCGAAACCGCTTGCCGGGAGGCGGAAGCGGTCCTGCTTGACCGTCGCTACTTTGCGCTCTCCGAAGAACAGTTTAGGCGCTTCACCGCGATGCTTGACCGGCCTCCCGCACGCAATCCCAGACTGGCCCGGCTGCTGCGGACCAAGGCGCCGTGGGAGAAATGACCGGCGCGAGCAATCGCATCACCCCGCCCGAGAGACTCTCCGCCGGACACGATCTTGCAGCCTTTGATTGCGGCGAGCCTGCGCTGGACGACTGGTTACGCCGCCGCGCCCTGCCAAACCAGGAGAGTGGCGCATCCCGGACCTATGTCGTCTGTACCGCAAGGCGAGTGGTTGGATATTACGCACTGGCGGTTGGCGCGCTTGCCCACGCCGCCGCGCCCGGCCACATTAAACGCAACATGCCCGATCCCATCCCCGTCATGGTGCTCGGTCGCCTTGCGGTTGACCGGAACTATCAGGCCTTCGGTGTCGGGCCGGCTTTGTTGCGGGATGCTGTCTTGCGGACCTTGCAGGCGAGTGAGATTGCCGGCATCCGGGCGATTCTCGTTCATGCGATTTCGCCGCGCGCCAAGCGCTTTTGCGAACACTGGGGCTTCGTGCCTTCGCCCGCCGATCCCATAACCCTTATGGTGACCCTGGCAGAGGCAGCCAAGGCGCTATCGGAGAAGTAAGCTTTCCCAGCGAAGCGGGTTGCTGATCACCGACAGCCGTGACGACCTTCACTGACAACGGCGCGCCGATCAGTACACTGCGAGTAAGAGGCTTAGTGTCTCTAGGCTCGGCGGGGGTGAAACACGGTCCGCTGAGAGTCTGCCCCGAATGCGGCAGGGGCCTCGATCTTTGAAAAGTCAATGGCAGTTGTCAGTGGCCAGTGTTTATCGTTGAGAACTAAGGTCATGCTCGCAGCACCCGAAATGGCGATTTTGCTCCCCTAAGTCCTTGCGAATGTGGTAAGTACGAATAACCCTTTTGGGGTCTATTAGTTGGCGTGATTTTTTGTCTAAGTTATTGATTCTAGGGTATGACGTGAAGAAGAAAGAAAAGTCCTTTCGGACGGTGGCTTGCCATCTCAAAGGGAAGTCGAACCGCAGTCGAACCGCGGATCCCTACGCTCAGGCTGAAGCCTTCGGTCGGGATGACAAAGTCAACTGGCTACTGGCTACTGACTACTGACAACTGATTCCTTTCCGCACAATCGCTCGCGCCTGCCGCGCAGATTCGAAGATGTGCGCTTCCATGCCAAGCTTTCGCGCAGCTTCCACGTTGTTGGGACGATCGTCGAAGAAGAGCGTTCGTTCCGCCTCACAGCCGAGCGCGTCGATGCAATGGCGATAGATGGCGAAATCGGGCTTGGTGACGCCCAGCTCGCACGACCAGACCTTGACCTCGAACTCGTCGAGCCAGTCGAACTCGCGGCGAACGTAAGCCAGCAGGTCGTGCGGCATGTTGGAGAGGATTGCGATTCGCACTCCTTGCGCTTTGATCTCGCGCGCTAGCGCAAGCGCCTCAGGATTGACGCGCAGCCACATCAGCGTTTCCATCTCGGCGATGCGCTCTACTTGCGTAGGCCCGAGCTTGACGTCCGCAGCATCGCAGAAAGCCTGCCAATGCTGGCGGAAGTCAGTGAGGCCGCGATCATAATCATGACGAGTGGCGGAGTAAATCTCGAAGAAAGGTGGCTCAGTGACGCCAACCAGCGCCGCGAATCGCTGCAACTCGTCAGCCGAAGGCGCAATGCTCAGCACTCGCCCGTAGTCGAAGATGACAGCATCCCAGCGGTTCGACGGCATCGTTTCCATTCTTACATGACCACACGTTTCAGCGGCGATTTGCCGACTTCGATTCCGCGCCGTCATAATGTCTGCGCCGCACCAAGAGCGTGCACAAAACAGGAGTCAATATGAGCGCAGACGCAGACAACGGACTGATCAATCTGGCGAGCAAACATACCGTTGACGAGACCATGCAGCGCCTCGAAAGCCTGCTCAACGAACGCGGTGTAACCATCTTCGCGCGCGTGGACCACAGCGGCGAGGCCGCGAAGATTGGCCTTGCGATGCGGCCGACCAAGCTGCTCATCTTCGGTAGTCCGAAAGGCGGAACGCCGTTGATGCAGGCTGCGCCCACGGTTGCGATCGACCTGCCGCTGAAGGCATTGTTCTGGGAAGATCCTTACGGCAAGGTTTGGCTGACCTATAACGACCCGAAGTACCTGCAACAGCGCCACAAGTTTCCAGCGGATCTGCTGCCGAATATTGCGGCGGTGAATGCGATGTTTGCCAAGGCCGCGGAATGACGGTGTGCAGAGTTAACTCGCGCGCAGCAGCATCAGGGTGACGTCATCGTGTTGCGGCGCGTCGCCGACGAAGCGGTCGAGGTCCAGCATGATGCTGTTCAACAGCATCTGCGGCGCGACCATCGTGTTGGCATGCAGCATCGCCAGCAGGCGCGATTCCTCGTACTCTTCGGCGCGATTGTTCTCGGCCTCGATAACGCCGTCGGTGAAGATGACAAGCCAGTCGCCGCTTTGCAAGGTGATCGTGCCCGATTCGTAAGGCACGTTTTCCTGGATGCCGAGCGGAATCCCTCCGGCCTGCAAGCGCTCAATGGCTCCCGACTGGCGGCGCAAGATCGGAGCGTTGTGGCCGGCGTTGACGTAGGTCAAGCCGCGAGTCGCCGGATTGTATTCCGCGAGAAAGGTGGTGGTGAACCGTCGGCCATTCTGGCTGTTGCTGCACGCATAGGTGTTCATTCGGCCAACCAATTCCGTAAGTGTTTCCGAAGTCGTGCAGAGTGTCTTCAGGCTGGCTTGGAAGGTGGCCATCAGCATCGCAGCAGGAATGCTCTTGCCGGCGACGTCGGCGATGGCGATCAGAAACGTTCCAGAGCCATCTGAGGAGGAACGAGAGAAGACATCGTAGTAATCGCCTGCCACCGTGTTGGCTGGACGCGTGGCGAACGCGATGTCGAGGCCGGGAACTTGCGGAGGGTTCGCCGGCAGAAGCCAGGCCTGGATTTCTTTGGCGATTTGCAGGTCGCGCTTCATCACCACGCGGTCACCGACTTCGAGGACCAGCAGCACTAGCATCAGCAGACCGCCCCAGAAGTGGCCGTCGAAAGTGACGATCCTGACTCCGCCCCCGCTGCTTTGCCACGTGGCTTCACCGCTGGGAGCGAAGATGAAAACCAGCGCAATCAGCAACAGCACGCGCCGCGCCGGCGTCATCTTCAAGATGATGGCCCAGAAGAATTGGCCGGCGAGGTTGAAGAAGTGTTTCGCTCTGCCGACTCCTGGCGTCCAGGTGGAATCCACCTCGCGCGAGTAAAGTTGGTAGCTGGAACGAGCGTCGGTGCGGAATTGCTTCCAGAGCTCGTTGAGCCGCATGCCCTCGGTAACGCGCTGCCAGAACCGTTCCAGCCGCGTCATGACAGGTTCCACTCGCGCTGTGTAGGGATCGCGCGGCGGTGGCAAGGGGCCGGCTTTTTGGACGTTGGAGCCCATGGCAGATGTAGCAGGATTATAGGCGAGACTCCAAGCGGATGAGCGCCAAGAATGCTAGAGGTTACTGCCGTCGCTCCGATGGGACCTGCTCATCCAAGAAGGCGACGGACTGGACTCCGGAAACTTCAAAGCGCTTGCGGCAGCGCATGTTCTTGCAGGCGACGAGGTCATCGCGGCGAACCATATACGAGCGTGCTTTGGCGAATTTGGCGCGGTCGCGTTCGTCCGCGCGACCGGGCAACTGGCGCTTCTTGGTGCGCACAAACCAGCCGAGGTCGTACTCGGAGGCCTGATGGCAATGTGGGCAGTTGAGACTGGCCTTGCGGGTCTCTTGCCGCTCGTCGTAGAAGTCGCGCTCTTCCATCACTCCTCCTGTTGGCCACTCGCTCGAGTGGCGCCATCCTGCCCCTAAAGCATTAGAACATAGTCTCAACCGCGAGATGCGATGTGCCGCCGCGCTTCCACAGCGTCCCGTCGGAGGTCATACCATCGGTTTGTGATTGACGCCCTGTAGATGCCCGCATTTACACTATTGAAACGTGCGTATACAAGCTCCAAACCAACGCATTGGCGTCATCAACGCGCTCCGGGCCTTTGCCGCGCTATTTGTCGCATGGGGACACTTTGTCGCGGGGCAAGGTAAGTGGCTGAGCTTGTCGGGAAAGTATGGCTACCTCGGCGTGCATATCTTTTTCGTCATTTCCGGATTCGTGATTCCCTGGAGCCTTTATCGCTCCAGCTACGTGCTGCGCGATTACCCGCGTTTTATCTTGAAGCGCAACGTGCGTTTGTACCCACCTTACCTGGCCTCCATCGCTATCACCGTTCTGGCTACGAACTTCGTGCTGGCGCCTGTGTATCACCTTCCCCGGCTGACGGTTACCGCGCGCGACCTGCTGTTCCATTTCGCCTATCTCAATGATCTTGTGCACGTGCCCTGGATCAACGTAGTGTACTGGACGCTCGCGATTGAATTTCAGTGGTATTTGCTTGTCGGTCTGATGTTGCCGCTGCTGGCCAGCCGCAGCCAAGTGGCGCGATTTGTCGCCATTGCTGGGATGATGCTTTCTTATTTCGTGATCGGCTATGACCGGTTAATCTTCCATAGCATTCCGATTTTCCTGGTGGGCGTCTTTGTTTTTCAATACCGCGCAGGACTGATAGGCTGGCGAGCCATGCTCGGATTGATCGCCGTAATGGTCTTTGCCATGCGTGGGCCGATTGGCTGGATTGTCGCTGGTGTGTCGGTGACTACGGGAATCTTGATCGCCTTTTCCACATTCCACAACCGAAAGATGGATCGCGTGGGCGACGTGAGCTACTCGCTGTATCTGTTGCACCTGCCCATCGGCGTCACCTTGATTGGCTGCCTTTCCCACTGGCTGCCGTATTCAGGGAGCTACATGGTTGTACTGGATGCCGTTGGTTTGGGGGCTTGCGGGCTGGTTGCGTGGATGATGTATCAGGTTATCGAGAAGCCCTCGCAGGACATGTCCTCGGCAATACGGTTCGTCCATCGCAAACCCCAAAACGCGTCGCCGTCGGCCGCCGTAGCTGCGACACTTGACTGACCTAAGTTATTGATTTCCGAGCTTGGCGCCGGCGGTTTCGCGACGCGCCCGCACGCGGTCAGCATGCTCTGCCGCCGACAGATACGCGCCGCCCAACAACAGCATCCCGCTGCAGAACGACCAGAAGATCAGCGTAACCGATACCGCGAATGGTCCATATACTTCCTGAAAGTTAAGCCATGGCAGCGCGAGGATGTAGGCATACTTCGCGGCCTCCGACACTAGACCGGTGATGATCGCTGCCGGCAACACCGCGCGCACCGGGACTTTCCCGTGCGGCAAAATCCAGTAGATCAGGAAGTAGATCCCGATGGTCGCCATGATCGCCGAGGCTTTCATCACGATAAACCCCAGGCCGCGAAAGACGACGTTCTGGTCACCGATGACGAGCCCCAGCATCTTGAGGTTCTGCGCCGTCAGCGCGATCGAAAGCATGGCCAGGCAGCCGCATCCCAGAGCCAAGCCAAGCGACACGAGGAGATTCATCAGGTAGGACCGGTTTTTCTTGAAGCCCCAGACGTTATTCAGTGCCACTTCCAAGGGAAGAAAAATCCCCGTCGACGTGATCAGCAGCATTACCAGCGACAGCACCTGACCACGGCCTTTTACACTGGCCAGAAATTGCAGGTTGCGGATGACGAAGTCTTTATTGCTAGGCAGATAGTCACGCAGCAACTCCAGCACCACGTTGTACATCGCGGGAGAATGGAAGACTCGGCGAACCACCGTCAGCATCAGGACGATGAACGGAAAGAGCGAGAGGATAGAATATGCCGCGACCGAGAAAGCGTATGTGTGAACCTCGGTTTGCATCAGGTAGCGCAGCGTAGACCAGCCGTGCCGGCGCAAACGATGGGCCAAGCTGTACGACTCTGGCAGCTGGCGAAATAGTTCAGCCTCTTCCTCTTTTTCGTCCTCTGCTTGCAGGCGGCGTGCGACCGTGCCAGGACCCAGCGACGCAGAGGGCAACTCCTTGGCTTCGTTGGGCTTAAGTGGTTTCGCAGCCACCATTGTCGACGACCGTGTGGACCTATTCAAGCCCGGTTCTTGCTCTCCGCCTATGGAATCAGAGTTGCTACTCATACTTTTCAATCGTAACAGACAGCTCGGACTCTGGTGGTTCGTCGGCCCTGACAATACGGAAGTGCCGGCACAGTTCCATACTGGGAACCGGAAGCCCCTGTGATGAAAACACTTGCCAGAATCGCGAGTTCCTGTAATTATCATCTGCTTGCCTTCGGTTGGGCGAGGGACGAGCTTTCGGTCAAACCGAAACGCGGATTTGGGTTGATGTTTCTGTCAGCAGTTGAATTTCACGCATTGCTCGGGTTCCAAGGATCTGCTCTGACGCACTCACAGTAGTACGTCAGGACGAATTCGTGGACCTTTTTCCTTTGCGCAAGAAGCTGCGAGCTGAGCCGCAACCTTTGTTTCCCGGCAACGTTGAGACGTTCTCCAAGCCTCTGCTCCTCAGGGTTGAGCTCGGAACGTTCGCGAAGCAGGGGTTACTCATTTAACCAGTTGAAAGGAGTAGGTTGTGAGAGAGAAAGGTACAGTGAAGTGGTTTAACGGAGCCAAAGGTTACGGATTCATCCAACGGTCCACGGGCGAGGATGTGTTCGTTCATTTCTCAGCTATCCAGGAGAACGGATATCGGAGCTTGAACGAGGGCGAAACGGTCGAGTTCGACCTCACCAAGGGACCGAAAGGCTTTCAGGCCGCTAACGTCCAGCGCGTATAAGAACGTCTCCGCCGTGCGGAGGCTTGGGTCATACGCTCACTTACAACCTGCGCTTCCGAGTTAGGCAAGACCACTAACACCCTTCCTTATCGGGAGGGTTTTTTATTGCCTCGGCGATCAGGCGCTGCAAAGCCCAGCGCGCGTGTTCTGCGACCATCTCGTCCTCGTCGCGGCTGAGCTCTTCCAGCACCGCCAGAAAGTGCTCGTCGCCGCTGTTGCCCATTGCAATTGCCACATTTCGGCGAAGGCCGTTGAATCGCGCGCGCTTCACCGGAGAGCCGCGAAACACTTCGCGAAACTCATCCACGCTCATTCGCGCCAGCCATTCGAGATCGGGATTGACCAACTCGGGCCGTGCCACGAAGTTCGCTGACGAACTCACGGGCGCTTGGCGGTTCCACGGACAAACGTCCTGGCAGATGTCGCAGCCGAAAATTTGCCGGCCGACGCCTGCTCGCAACTCTTCCAGTATCGAGCCGCGCTTCTCGATGGTGAGATACGAGATGCACTTCGTCGCGTCGAGTTGATACGGCGCCGGAAACGCGTTTGTGGGACACGCATCGAGACAACGCGTGCAGGAACCGCAGCGGTCCGGAGCAGGGAAGTCAGGCGTCAGTTCCAGCGACGTGAGCAGGACGCCCAGAAAGAGCCACGAGCCAAGATCCTCGTTCAGGATGCACGTGTTCTTGCCAATCCAGCCAATGCCGGCGTACTTGGCGAAGATGCGCTCGATGACTGGGCCCGTGTCAACATAGCACCAAGTTCGCGGGGCACGAATTTCTCGCCGTTCGCAAACCTCAAGCAATCTCGCTTCCAGCGAGCGCAATTTCTCAAGTACCACATTGTGGTAGTCGCGCTGGGACCACGCGTAGCGCGAGATCCAGCCCTGCGACGTGGTGCCTGCGTGCGTCGAATAGGGCTGCTCGGAGTTGTAGTTCATCGCGCAGACCACAACCGAGCGCGCCCACGGAGCGGCGTTGGCCAGCGAAGCGCGCTTCAACTCGCCGGCGTCGTTGCTCCCCTCCAGATAGTTCATCTCGCCGGCATAACCTTCGGCGAGCCACCGCCGGAAGAACCGGTGCTCCGGAGTCTCTCCCACACCGGCGACGCCTGCGAGATCGAATCCGACCTCGGACGCGAGTCGCTTGATTTCGCCGCTGATGACGGACAGAGGCAGAGCGCCGGACATGCTGGGGCGATTATAGGAGAGGCGCTCTTAGCAACTAGCAATTAGCAACTAGCAATTAGCCAAAGAGACCAAGTCCGAGTCCGGGGGCATTCGGCTTCCGCTATCTACTAGCCCCTAGCCCCCTGTATTTGTCACCCCGACCGAGGACTTCTGTCCGAGCGGAGAAACCTGCGGCTCTAGAGCAGGCTAATGTCCGAAACGATTTTCCTTTTTTC
>Ga0074046_10000405_pt1 | contig 39648 bp, 61 predicted proteins | sample BogForMeECP23OM3_FD_94441 | JGI IMG/M metagenome (GOLD analysis project Ga0074046, IMG submission 94441) | Bog forest soil microbial communities from Calvert Island, British Columbia, Canada - Bog Forest MetaG ECP23OM3 | ecosystem: Environmental > Terrestrial > Soil > Wetlands ... | reverse complement strand
GGATTCCATGCCGGAGTCGAGGTCCACTTCGCCTCCGGCGTCCAAGATGCCAGCCGAATGCGACTCGCCGAGGATCGTCTCGAAGACGCCCTTCTTTCCCTTCAGCGTTTCTATAGCATACTCGTCCACGGTGCCCTTTGCCACCATAATGTGCAGGGTGCAGGCCGAATGCGGAGAGGCCATCCGTACCATGCGGCCCACAAGCTGGATCAAATCGCCCCACGACCACGGCACGTCCAGCAAGATCATGTGAGCCGCCTGCTGGAGGTTGATGCCTTCAAGGCCCGCGGCGTTGACGACGATCAGGTCGTAACCGGAATCCGGGTCTTGAAACAGCCGCTTGTTCTCGGCCCGCTTCTTCTCGCTTTCCGCCCCGGTGATGCGCAGGAACTTGCGTTCGGTAAAATGCCCGTTGTCCGTGAGCCATTGCAGGCGGTCGATCCAACTGCGGTACTTCGTGTACACTACGACCTTCTCGCCGCGGAAGTCGCCGTCCAGCATGTCCAACAAAGCTTCTTCCTTCGGGCTCAACGTCTTGGTCAGGAACACCTTCGGATCGTTCCTATCGATCATGCACCAGTGGTTGATAACAAGCTGCTGCACGGAAAGCTGAGTCATCATGTTGTCCGGGTCACGCTCTCGCTCCCGCCATTCGCCAGCCACCTTGAACAAAATTGGCGGAAGCTGGATCGTGCCGTTGGGAAGCTCGTCGGTGAGAATCTTGGACTGCCTCGGGTCGAGGTCTATCGGGTGGAAGGTTGTGCTCAGCTTCGGGAGCGGCTCCTTGACCTGCCGCTGCGACCTGCCGAGGAAGAACGGGCGAAGCTCCTGCTTGAACGTCGGGACGTTCTGGTAGCCGAGCAGGATTTTCTTGAACCGCCCGCCGCCGACGTGCTGCTGACGCCACAAACAGTACTCGTCGTGAAACGTGCTCAGCCAGCCCAGCGGACGAATGCCGACGGCCGTGGCGATGCTGTAGAATTCGTCCATGCCGTTCTTGATGACCGTGGCGGTCAGTGCCCATACCCGCTCGGGGTAGCGGCAGAGAACCCACACGAGGTTGCGGTTCTGCGTCCACTCGCTCTTGAACTTGTGGCACTCGTCCAGCACCAGCACGATCTTCTCCCGGTGCAGCTTCACAATCGCGCCGAACGTCTCGATCTCTTCCGACAGCTTCTCCTTCTTCTCGACCTCGTTGCCCTCGTGGTCAAGGGTCTTCACCGTCTTGCGGGTGCCTTTTAGGGACTCGTACTTGACGATCAGGATGTCTTTCTTGTCGCTCTCAAGGAACTTCTGCATCTGGAGGTACCGGGCGTCAGATGACTTCAGGCCTTGATACGTGTCCTGCATGACGTACGGGCGGAGCGTGGTGTAGACGCGGCACTCGTCCTCCCACTGGTAAGTCATGGATTTCGTGGTGACCACGACCATCTTGGCGTTGGGATTGCGTTCCTTGAGCCACGCGAAAGCGACGAGAGCAGAGATCGTCTTTCCCAAACCTACGCCGTCTCCAAGGATGAACCTCGGCATTATGATTAAATGATTGATTGCCTGCTTCTGGAATTCCTTGATGATCAGGGGCTCAGCAGTCAGTTCGTTCTTGTTGACGTTGAAATGGAAGTCCCGCACGCTCTTGGGGCGCTTGAACGGGATGGGGGGAACCTCGGGATTAGCTGGATCGACGGGCCACTTACGGATTATAAATAGCTTCTCTAACATCATCGGATCGATCGCGTCAAATGGACGTAGCTTCCGTGCAACCTCGCCTGTCGCGTAGTAAGTAGCCAGAGGACAATCAGCCACGACTGGCCTTCTTTAACGCCCAGCGACGTTGCAATCCCTTACTGATGTTGATTTTATGTTCTTTTGTAAAAACCTTAGTTTTTTGTGATTCCGACATTTTTCGCCGGGTTTCTGTCGGCATAGGAACACTAAACCGCCTACGCTGACCCGCCGCCATGCGCCGTAAAGTTTCCAACGAGTACGTGCGTCCTCGTTGGATTTCAGCTATTTTGTCACACTCGTGCTGAGGACGCTTTCGCCCCTTAACTAGAATTCTCAACCGTTGCTTTTCAATGAGGCTTAAAGGATGCTCACGGAAGCGACGAAGTTGAGTTTCCGACTGTCGCTTACGCTGTTCAGCGGTCCACTCATAGGCTTTTGGTTTCCCCGCTCTGTTGGAACGGTTGTATCCTTCAAAGTGAGCCAGTCTCGTATCTATATAGTGCTGTTCTCGAACAAATCGTTTCTCAGACGAACAAAGCTCAAACAACATTAAATGCCACTTAGATTCGTCTGTGGTATTCCAATGATCTTGCAGAAGATGATTGTTGTGCCTTTTCTGGCGGAGTTTAGAAAGATGATCTTGAAGTCGCCTTCGAATGTTTATTGATGATCCCACGTAGAAGGTGGCATCTATGAGGTTGTAAATGCCGTAGATGCCGCAATCAATGGGTACGGCCTTAGCCTGCTCTGTCAGTCCTATTCCCGGCAGTTTCCAATCGCTTAGCATGCAACTTAATACTTAAGCCCGAATTGAAAGCTCGACAATGCGTCGGCTGGCCCTGTAGACGCCGCGGGGTTGCTTGATCTTCAGCTTCGCCCCGTCGTCCATGGTGAACACGGCGTAGCGGGCCTTGGTATCTTCGTCGAAGAGGATTTCCATGGAGCCGTCTATGTTGCGCACGAACTTGGCGATCTCTTGTTCTCTCGGCCTCATGGGTTATTCCTCGCCTTTGGTGCCGCAATCGTCGGGATTGTCGAAGAAAATCGCAACCCTGTCCAGTTCGCGACGGAATTCCTTGTTCACCAAGGTCTTGACAGCTTCCCGCTGCTGCTTGTCGGAGAGGATGGCGTCCACAATGGTGAGAATCCTCCCTTGGAGGGACTTGAAGTGGTTCAACACCTGCTTCTCGTGCATGGTCGGAGCGCACTGCTTGATGTCGGCCTTTTCCGGAGTAAGTCCAACGAAAGCCTTCGCAGCAGGGTCAGATGAAATGCTCCGAAAGGCGCTCTCATAGGGAACGGTTTCTGTTTGAGCTTGAACCACAGCCGTTTGAGCATCGACAAAGCTACCCTCGTCGCCCAAAACGGCGTCAAGCTGTGCGGCCTGTTCTTCCTTGGAAAGCGACGGCTTGAAGAACTCGTCGTCTGGCAAGCTGGCGTCGGAGTTGTTCAGTGCCATGTGGATAAGTTCCCGTGCGTGCTTGATGTTGTTGAACAGGTTCGCAGCCGCCAAGCCTTCGGTGATCTTGTATTTGCGTATTCCGTGGGGGTCTCTCAGGGACATGCCCGTTGCGAATTCGATCTTCTTTTGGGTCACCAGAAACCGAAGCGAGCCCTGCTTATCCCAAATCTCGAAACCCGGCTCCACGATACTCAGGCTGAATTTCCACTCACGGAGACGGACGGCGCTGTAAAGCATGTCCATTACGTACTTGTTTCGTTCCACGGTGCCGAAAGGCTCGGGACCGTCTTCCGGACGCACCAATTTATCCATGAAAACTGAGAAATTATCATACGTTATTCCGGTGATAGCTTTTGCTGCGAGGGCATCGATTGGGGAAATGGCTTGCGGTATACCAACGTGGTGATTCATACAACCTCACTTTACTTGACTGAATTTGACACACTAGGGCGACTAAGCCCGCATCAATGAGAGTGATATTGGATAAACTGAGTATTATAAGAGATGTTTTCCTCCGTCAGACGATCTGAACAGAAAAAGAGCACGCAGTTGGGAATGCATATTCAAACTGCGGTCCAACGTCTTCAACGTCTCATTCTTTTTGACCTTGCCAAACGCCTTAACCTCGATAAATGTTTTCACTGCGAAAAACAGATCACAACTGTAAATGAATTCACCATTGAACACAAAAAGGCTTGGTTGGATGTTGACCCGGCACTCTACTGGGACTTAACCAACATCGCTTTTTCGCATCACCGCTGTAATTCAAGAGCAGGTAGAAAAACAATAGCTTCACAAAGGGCGGGAGGCTGTGCCGGAAAAGGCAGGACTTTGTCTCCAGAACATAAACAAAAACTTAGTGTGTCACGAAAGGCCCGGTTAAATTACTCGTCGTCGGGTTTTCGTCCCGTCCCGTCGCAGTTGTAACAGGTCTGCCAATCCTTGGAGCCTTCCGGGTCGCGATTGCCAAAGCAGCCGGAGAACCTCAGCCGCGCAAGGCCTAGGCCGTCGCAATGCTCGCAGCGCTCCGCCTTGGGGATGGTTTCTCGCCTGCGATATGCCTCAGCGTCCGGCGCATGCTGCCACTCCATCCCGCCCCAAAGCTTCCCCCAATCGCTCATCTGGTCGCCCCGAAAGACTTCCACTTGGCGTCGCTGGCGCGGGCGGCCCGGCGCTGCTCCGTCTTCTTTTTCTTGTAATCGTCATGGGCTTCGGCTGCCATGTGTTTAAGCTCTTTCACAGCCAGCATGAGGCCCTCGTCCCTGCCGCGATCAACTTCTTTCTCTCGCAAAGCATGGATTCGTGAAGCCGCTTCAAGAAGAACGTTTGCACGTATGGATGACATTAGGTTTCTCCGATGCCGCAGGTGGATAGGAATTCGGTGTCCTCGGGGGTCAAATCAAAGGCATTGAGGCTATTCCAGATACGCTCCGCATTCTCGTACCCGAAATCAACGCAGAACCGCAATCCCTGCGCTTCCAAGGCCCGGCACGCAGCTTTCTGGCTTTCCCCGACTTCCAGCCCCAGCCGTTTGATGGTCTCGTCAATGTTCATCAAGCACCACCGCCCCCACTAAGTAATACTCAGTGGGCAGACCTTGTGTAAAAAGAGGAGGGATCGCACTCGAAACGGAAGTTATCGACGTTCCAGCGCACATCCGCACGGGGCACCGTGCAAATCGTGGTGGTGTACAGCATGGCGACCACGTTTTGGTCATTGACCGCCTTGATGACGCTAATGCCCTTGCCTTTGATGTGCAAGCGCTCGCCGACCTCGGGTTCCCGGCTGGCACGCCGCTTCATTGCTTCATAGACCTGCTGCACGTTGGCTGTAAGCTGATTCACGCCCTCAGGATTGAATATGGACTCGCCCTTGGGCTTAAGCATGATCTTCTTCATGTTCCGGCTGACATGCTGCTCCCCGGCGACATAAATATCGACGTTGAACTGGCTGAGGATGGCGAGCTTGAATTCCGCTTCATGAAGATCAAAAAGCAGCCAAGGCGGAACGACAAAATACCGGGGATAGGCGTACTGCGCACGGTAGCCAAGCTCGCATTCCAGCACATTGCCCCACAGATCGACTTCGCCGTGGATGCCCATCTGGGCGTAGTTGATTTCGACAAGGTGCTCAAGGTTTTTTCCGGCGTAGATGCCGCAGGTGCAAGTCGGATGTGGGGCGGTATGAGAATGCAGAGCGCATCCAATTGTGCCGTGAAGCAGGGTGACGCCCCTGTTGCAGGTAGCGACCATCGCTTGTCCGGGCTCCCACTCAACGCCGTTAAGCGACAGCAGCCTGTCGCCCTCAAATTTCCAAGCCCTATAGGCGCACAGGGGCATGATGAAGTCCGGCGCTCCGCCTTTGGGCTCAAGCAGGGGTAGATTAACGCCCAGCGCGAGGCCTTTAGCGTTTCTCGACCGTGATTTCCTCAAGGCTCGGCTCCTGAGCTACGACGTACACGGGCTCGTGCACTGGCTCAGTCTCCGGCTCGGTTCCGGGCACGGGGGCTGGTACAGCCAGCGGCTCGACCACCACCATACGAACGGGGTCTCCAATGTTGCACATGGGGTTCTCCTGCTCCTATTATACAGCCTCTAGGAGATTTTGACTATTTCAAATGCGAATTATGGGGTCGTTCGACGGGGAATACGGGTGCCAATGGGGCTGCTGCGGGATGTCCCGCAGAGGATCGGGGTGCACGTACCTGAGCATTTCATGCTCTTGGTACTCGACGTATGCGTTGGAAATACGAACGATAGCCAGAACCGAAGCAACCGCCACCAGCCCGTAGGCTAGGATTTTTTTACGCATGGCGCTCCTATTCGTCGTCCTCATCCCTGTGTCGCCGACGCCTTGATGAGCGCAAGCGGACATGCCCTCGCTCGTCCACGTCTAACTCTTCAAGGGTCTCTTCGTCTTCGTCCTCGGAGGTCTCGAACTCCTCGTCCTCGAAGTTGAGTTCGGTGTCTTCTACTTCGTCGTCAAAGTCGGGCATTGCTGTGGGGGTCTCCTAAGAGTGGTCCCGAAATTCGATTTTCACCGAACAACTCCGGAGACATACAGAATTCCGATTAGCTCCTGCGGCGTCGTCCGGTTCCAACCCTTGTCGGTCGAAGCGCGGCGCAGGTCCAACGGAAGCAGTTGCCACGCCGTCTCGTCCCGGTATTCCAAGGCAAAGTCCGGGCTGTCTTCGATGGCGAACCAGCCGACCTCGGGGTCCCGGACGGCAATCTGTAGCTCGCCAGCCGGGCTGCGCTGGACGTTGATCTCGGGAATGAACGTGTTGTTCAAGCGGAAAGCAAAATCAGTCTGCATTAGGAATTCCCTTTCCTTGGTTCCTCGGTAAGACGCGCGGTGCGTGCTTCAATCCGTTTGGACCGCTGTTCTTTGATCTGAATCGGCTTGATGCCGTCGTTCAAAATCCAGTCGGCGGCGTCGTAGTGCCCGTTGATATTGGCAAGCTGGTAGACGGAGAGAAGCTGCTCGTACAGGCTCCGCTGGTCCTGTGCGGGGCGCTCGTTCAATTCAAACTGGATTGCAAAAATCTTGGCGTCAAGCCTAGCGTGGGCGATGCTTTGGTCCTGCCGGACTGTCTCCCTGAGGCTGTTCAGCATTCTTTTGGCGTTAAGTACGCTCATGCCGCAACTCCCATGATGCGCTGACGTTCGATTCGGTCGAGATGGATTTCATCAATAGCTTTTTGCTCACAAGCCTTGGAGCAGAATTCGTACTTATGCTGCGGGGGGAGGTCGGTGGAGTCGGGCGTGAAGAAAACGAAGCAAGTCTTGCATTGTGCTTTCTCGCCGACGATGATGAAGTGCTCCATGCCCATAGTATACAACGGGACGGGGATTTTGGCTACTTGTAAGTGATTGATTTACTTGAGTTTAATAGCCAGTTCCCGGACTTGTTCCTCGGTGAGCCCGGAGAACGTCACGGAGAAGCCCACAGGGTGGTACTCCTGACGGACATAAATCGCTTCATTGTTGAAAAGAGCGTCCAATTCGTTTCGCGTGTTATCGATGGCTTGCTGTTCCTTGAGCTTGCGAATTTCCTCCGCCGTCTTGCGGAGTTGCTCGGCATCGTACGCCTTAACTTCGGCTTCGGTGGCAACGCCACCAATGTAATTGGAGAACACCATCCGACCAATTTGATAACCGTCCGTTTTGCGGAACCGCTCCCAACGCTCCTTGCCTTTTTCGATTATGATCAACGTGTCGGTGACGCGAGTGACTTCCTTGATTCCTCGGGAGCAGGGGTAACTGCCCTCGCCGATCCAGAGCTTGTCGCCGACCTTGATCTTGGCCAGCTTGGTGGGGCGGTCTTCCCAAGAGAGTTCATTCTGGGGATGCTGGATGTTTTGGAACATGAATTCCTCCACTCTTAGTATACAGCAGAGCGGGGAATTTTGGCTACTTTGTTGGGGAGCAAACACTGATCTCGAATTGTGCCTGCCCGAGGTCATTCAGCTTAAGGTTGACGCCTTTGCATTCAAGGGTACCACCCTCAATGCCGTCCGCCAGATCGCGGAGGCGGGAGACGACCTGTTGCTTGGTTGCTTCAAACTGGAAACAGCTTCCAGATACCACGGGAAAATCAAAACCTATTTTGCTCATTTGTAAATTTTCCCTCCGCAATCTTTGCACAAGCGACCACCGACCATCCCCGTCCCCTCGCACGCTTCGCAAATGCTGTCGTCCGCGAATCCTTCTTCAATGTCAGTGCCGGGATCGAATACTGGTTCTTCCCATTCCGATTTGCACCTTGGGCACAAATGTATCACATGCCCATCTGTCAGGCCGCAAACGTTTCCGCAGTCACACCTCTCTTGGCACTCCGGCATCACCTGTGCTCCTGAAGAATCTCCTCGATCATCTTTTGCAGGACGGGACGCGCAAAAACTTCCAGAAATTTCAGTACGTCTTTTCCCTCGTTCGTGGGGAGAAATCCCAATCCGTTGCACATCGGACAAGACACTTGCTGGCCCCCCACCATGACGGGCTCAAAGGGAGGACCGTCAAGGCCGTATTGCTCCCGCAATTCCGCACTCATTCTTTGCGCATAGTGCAGATACCCGTCCCAGCAAAAAACGCCCTCCACCCGGTAGTGGCAAGGTGTGTATAAGGTATCCATTAGTTCCCCTTCTGGTCCTTTTGATCTGGATCAAACTCCCAAGTATCGGGATGCACTGGACGATATGCCACTCGGGTCAGTCGCCCCGGAATCAGGATGATGCTGCCCGGAGGATCGTTATTAATCACCGTGTACACCACATCCGGGCGGTCAATCTTGCGAATCTTGTTCCCGACCTTCAGGTTTTTGAACTCCTCTAAAGTCATCTGTTCCAAGCCTACTCACAGTAAATCCCCAAATCTCTGCACTTGGGGGCATCGTCAGCCTTCGGCGGGACGCCCGTGCAATACTTGCATGGCGTGACCCAAATCCATGCTAAAAGTCCGAACAGCACCAAAAAGCAGAACACCATGAAAACGGCAGCCCGCCGCTCTTGCTTCGGTGTCGGAGCCGAACGGTAATTCTGCGGTGATACGCCGTTCATAATGCCTCTGTGTTAGTGCCTTCGTACGCACCGGGCCAAGCCTCCTCGGCGATCCCGATGAGTTCCGAGAAGACGAGGATCAGCACCCCGGCAATAATGCTCCAGAGCAGGGTCACGTAGCCGATGAGCCGCAGGGCGCTCTTGGCATAGCTGAGCTTGGTGTGCAATGTCATGCGGGATTCTCCGTCTTCATGATCTTAACCACAGGCGTCGTCAGGATCAGCCGCGTTCCAGTGACAAGTCCGGGGCCGACTATGCCAACGGGCTTCCCGATCTCGACCTTCGAGTGCTCGAACATCGGCCCGCCGCTCGTGCGGGTGGAAGCGGACGTGGACGACCACTTGTCCCCGTCCAAGGTGTATACGCTGCCCGACTCTGTGCGAAACGTGATCATTCTTCCACCGATGGAACCGCCGTGTTGTATTCCGCTTTCTGCAAGTATTCTACCAGACCTGATAGCCGTTCGCAAGCGTCCTGTACAAGGCCCAGCACCAAGTTGCACTGAGCACAGAGAATTCCCCTGTGTGTGCCTGTTTTATGGTTGTGGTCTAAATGGCCTCCGTTTTTTGGCAGTTCACGGCGGCATCCCGGATTTGCGCAGCAATGACCTTGCTGTTCCAAAATCTGGTTCCTTTGCTGAAGTGTTATCCCGTGCTTTGTTAGGCATTTATACTCTCTTACTTTCTCACGCCGAGCGTCCCGGTGCAACAGATAGCTTTGCCTGCTTCTAAGTGCCTCTTTTTCGCGGTTGTCTTGGTACCACTTTTTGCTGCGAGCGATGGCGCATACTTTGCATCCGTTAACCCGCCAAGTGCCATTTATGAACTTGCGAATTCTAGTCTTTTCTGTAAGTTTGTGTCCTCTAATGCATCTGTCTTTCATTTTGAGCCCCCACTGAGGGACTTAAAAACCATTCATGATTTCATTGTCATGGATGGGTTTTAGACAAACCCGAAAAGAGCAAGGCCTATTTCTTGACAATTCCCGACTTTCAAGTATTATAGTGAAGTAAGACCAACGGGCTTAAAATCCAAACAGGTCTCTAGCCCGTAGACCGTACAAGGAGTAGTGCCGTGGTGTATAGCCCATCTAAAGTAGTAGCTTGTGTCAAAGTTGACGGGAAAGTCCTTCGCGAAGAGGGAAATTCTGTCACCCTGCCGTTCGGTTCCGAGTATTCCGTCCTGATCAAAAACCTCAATTCTGTCCGCATCCAATGCAAGGTGTCCGTGGATGGCACCGACGCCACCGATGGGGTCTGGCTGGTCGTTAGGCCTAATGCCGACCTCGAACTGGAGCGTTTCATCCGCAATGGGAACCTGCAAGCGGGCAACCGCTTCAAGTTCATCGAGCGGAGCAAAGATATTGAGGAGCACCGGGGCATCAAGGCCGACGACGGCCTGATCCGCATCGAGTACCAAGTCGAGAAGCGTCCGACTGTGGTGGATGAAGTCATCCATCATCACCGCCACATCTACGACGATGATTATCCTTACTGGCCCCGTCCGTGGCCCGTCTATCCTCGCTATCCCCGTCCGTGGTGGGAGGGGAACGTCATGAAATCATCCGGTCCTTCCTCCCCCATGAGGGGCAGGAGCCTCCGTCCATCAGCATCGGCATCGGCGAGACGCGGCAGCGCCATTCACCCAGCGTCCTTTCATCCCGACAACATCGGGTATAACAGCTTCGAAGAACAAGGCATCACGGTTCCCGGCAGCGAAAGCGGCCAGAGGTTCTCGTGGACAGAGTCCTTCTCCACCAGTCCAAGCGAGGTCATTGTCCTGCAATTGCGGGGAGCGGTGGGCGGGAAGAAAGCCACGAAAGCCGTGACTGTGAAGATGAAGCCCCAGTGCCAGACCTGCGGGAAGGCCAACAAGGCAGGCAGCCAGTTCTGCGCCAAGTGCGGTACGGCGCTGTCTCTTATCTAAGGGAATTATATACTTAACTTCCCGAGATTCTTCACTGCCCGTCGCTTTAGTCCTTGCAATTTCAGAATCGCTGTCCCTAAACCGTGATAATAGGCATAGTTACAATGAGAAAGTTTCTCGGAATCCTTGACGGAACAACGTTCTAAAAGTTTTTTCTGTTCTCGTTTCAAGAGAATAATAGCCGCAACCAGAAAATCCATATCCATCTCCTTTGTTTTCATGCGGGAGTTATCTATATAATCCCCTTATCTAATCCTGAGGGGACGGCATGGCGATGCTAGCGACTTCCTTCGGCATGTCCAGCCCCCGCATGAATGCCGAGATCAGATAGGACGTTGAGTAGAATGCCTTCTGGACGCCTCCGGAGAGCCAAGGAACGTCGAAAGCATGCTTGCAGTATCCCTGCCATAGCTCCGGCTGCTTGCCCCTCAGGGGCTCATATTGGCTGGAATACAGGATCACCCGCTCCAAGGAGTAGGCCGCTGCCGTGGTCCACTCGTATTCCAACTCATCCTGCTTCGGGGGCGGGTTGACGGCGAATACCGATAGGTTGATGGAGGGAAACTGCTCCTGCATGGCGATGGCGTAGAGCCCGCCAAGCCCGATCCCGACTACCAAGGAGTTCGGCTGGAACATCGGCATCAACGCGGCTGCCATCAACTGGAAGCTGCCTCGGGCCGTTGTGTATGCAGGCACGGGGGGGCGCAGGAAGCGAACGTTGGGATGGCTTTCGCTGAGGATGCGGGCGAATTCTCCCACATGACCCTCAGGATTGTCCTCACGGTCGTGCAGGAATACGACAGTCTGGAAACGTGAGTCAAGCATCGGATTTTTCCTGTGCCGCAAGCTCCTGAACGAATCTCAGGGCGGTAGCGGCTGTCGTCATCGTGCCGTTAAGCTGTTCGGTTTCGAGAGCGCCGAGCAGCTTCGTGAAAATTGGTCCGGGCTTGAGCCCCATGGCTATCAGGTCGTCGCCAGTCACCAAGGGCTTCGGATTGATATCCTCGGGCGTGAAGTTCCGCAGCTTACGGATCGCTTCCGCGAAACCCTTTCCCATCGCACCGTCGCCGAGGGCGACTTCCTGCTCAAACAGGTCAAGGTTGATCTGGATGCCGGGCTTCCGGGCCAGCCTCTTGAGTTGAGCAAGCGACATCATGTCAAGACTGCCGCCGAGCTTGAGGGCGTTCTCGATGACTTCGACTTGCTCGTTGCTCAGCTTTAGTTCGTGGCAAAAATTGCAGGCGGTCTCGCAGTCGGTCTCGGCGAGCAGCATCGCCATGCCCTTGAGCGGGTTCGTTGTGGGGAACTTGGTGAACCTGCGCAGCGTCATGGCGAAATTCCCGCCGTAACCGCCGCCGAACCCGAACGGCAGGACAAAGCTCGCCAGCCCCGTCGTCACGAGCGGCACCAGTCCCTTCACGGGGAACGGGGCCGCCACCAGCTTGAACAGTTCGGCGGCGATGCGTTCCTTGCTGACTTTCTTGATCGTCGGGGCCTTCTCGGCTATGGCTTCCAGCGTCTTTTCCTCGATCTCGAAGCCAAGCTGGGCAGAGAAGCGCACCGCTCGCAACATACGGAGGGCGTCATCGGCGAAGCGGTCCAGCGGATCGCCGATGCAGCGGATTATCTTGTTGTCCAAATCCGCCACACCGCCCACAAGGTCTATAATCCCGTAGGTCTCGCTGCCGACAGTGACACGCGTGTTGGCTTCCCTCATGGAAGCCTCATATACCGCCACGGTGGAAGCGTCCGCCGTGCCGACACTGAGCAGCCCGTTGATCGTGAAGTCGCGGCGGATCACGTCCTCCCGGACATCGGCGCTAAAAGCCACGCTGTTGGGGCGGCGGCCATCGGTATAGTCGCCATCTGTCCTATATGTAGCACATTCAATTTGATAGTCAGCGGTGTTTTCCTCATCGGGAACGAGCACCACCATGACACCGAATGCTTTCCCCAACGGAATAGTCCGAGGAAAACACGCTTCGATTTCGTCTGGAGTAGCGTTAGTCGTTACGTCAAAGTCTTTGGGAATGCGCCCCATCAAAAGATCACGCACGCAACCACCTACGAGATAGGCCTCGTAGCCGTACTCCTGCAACGTTTTCACCACCCCAGCAGCCGCGTCCTGTATAGTCTTCATTTGTTTCTCCATCCCTAGTATACATGAAATACAGTCAAAATCGCTATTTACAGTATTAAACCCTTTAGCATGAACACTTTTACCGCTGGAGATCGCTCGCCTTTCACTTATGTGATTGTCCACAAAGCTACGGGACGCAAATATTATGGAGCGCGGTATAGCAAAGGATGCAAACCATCTGACTTGTGGGCTAAGTACTTCACATCCAGTCAGGCCATTCGTGAGCTAATTAAAGTCGAGGGGCGAGAAGCGTTTCAAGCGGAAGTAAGAAAGGTATTCACCTCCGTAGATACCTGCCTGCGTTGGGAGTTGGGGGTTTTACGGCGGCTGAAAGTTAACACAAATACCCATTGGTACAATAAATCCGCAGGCGGGAAACAATTCTATTCCGTATTAGCCCGAGAACAAAACCCCAACTTCGGCAAACATTGGCACACTCCCCAGCACATCCGGGATAAGATTTCGGCGAGCATGCTTGGGACTGTTTTTTCTGAGGAACACAACCACAAAATTTCACTTGCTATGCGGGGCAGCGGCAATCCCATGTTTGGGAAAAAACACTCCGAAGATAGACGCAAGAAAATCTCTGAGGCGAATAGACAAAGAACACAGTCACAAGCCGCCCGCCTAAAGATTTCTGAGGCTCAACTGGGCAGCAAGAATCATAGGTATGGAAAACAAGCATCCCCAGAGCAAAAGGCTCGCCAATCGATTGCTATAAAAGGTTGTCTTTGGATTAATAACCCCATCACGCAAATACATAAACGAATTAGATCAGAAGAATGGTCGAAGTATCAAACTGATGGTTGGGTACGAGGACGCATCGGTTGGACGTGGAAGCGTACTAGTGTACCTGCCATCCTTTGACCAAATCGGGATCGTTCTCGAATACTTCAAGCCTTGTCCCTGCCCTAGTGCTGATGACGATTTTCCTCAAAAGCGACAAGGAAGTGTTATTGATCACTATCGCCTGTTCTCCCTTGTACGTCACGCGCTGGCTCTGACGGAACTCGTGCCGATTACGTATTCCCTTGTGGCGTCCCATTACTTTTCCCTTTGCTCTGCACGTACGAATTTGAACTTGGGAAATTTTTCTACAGCCAGCGCTGCCGCTTCGTCCTCGTCTTTGGCTTCTCGCGGAAAATTCGGACCCGCGGGCACCTTGGTGATTCGGGTCCTTCCGTTAAACGTGTCCAGCAGCGTTACTTCCCAATAAGGCATTTACTCTCCTTCGACCTTGAAAGTGTCGGTCGCCTTGGGCTTGATCTGGTCCCAGATAGTCCCGCTGTAGTCCTTCCCGTCAAGCATCAGGAACAAAACCGCCTTCAAGTGTGGGGTCTTCAGGAAGTAGAGTGCATCATCCTTCCGGGTCCCACCGGGCTTCCCTGCGAATACTGCCTTCGCTTCTGCTTCAACCTTGGCGTACCTAGCCTGAAGCTCGGTCACCCAAGCCGAGAGCCACTTCTTGAAGCCCTCGGGCATCTTGGCGTCCTCTAGCCACAAGTATACAGCGGACTCCTGCTTTTCCGCTAGAAGCTCCCATATCGCCTTTGGATTCAACCCGGTAAGGATGCGATGCAAGCGCACGTATTCTGCGAACTTGACCTTGACCTTCAGGGGCGAAACGTCGGCCCCCATATCGTAGGTCAAGACATATCCCTCCTCGTTCGGATTGTCCTCTGCTGCGCACTCCGCCAGCGACTTGTCAAACTTGTCAACGATCCTGAAATGGAAGATTGTTGCCCAGTCCTCGCAGGCCTGACGGTCTAACTCCCGCCCGGTATCCTTCCGGACTATGCTGAGCAACACCAATCCCTCCCAGCCGTACTCCACTACGATACGGTTCTCCGGGTAGATAATCTCCGTGACCGGGGTCACGAGGGCATCCTCGAATCCAAAGCCAAGGGTTATGTTTCGGCGCAGCCAAGCGGTCGCCCACCGGGCCTGATCCGAGTCGAACGATCCGCGGGTCGCAACCCACCACTCGTCGCCATAGAAATACACGATGCCCAGCGAGCCATCAAGCTTCATGGTGACGAGCGGGACTTCCTTCGGAAGACTCGCTTCCATGGTCTCTGGTACATACTCGGTGTTCAGGTTGTGGAACTTGTTGAATGCGCGTGCAACCACCACGTCGCCAGCAGCGATCAGGCCGCGACACACGTTGGTCGCTGCGTCCCAGATGCGGTCGTACTGGGCCTTTTCGGTGTAGTTGTAGACAAACAACTCCGGGAACTTGGGGTGAACCTGACGGCGGATCACGCCGTTTTCCAAGTGGGCGTTCAGCAAATCAATCGGGAGGATGTCTTTTAAGAGAACCATTCGGTACCAGACCCTTTCTAGGGTCTAATACCGCGGTGTCAGACCCTATCTGAAATGACTCATAATGCGTTCGTGCTCTTGCATGAGGCCCTCGAACTCCTCAAAGAGGTCTTCGATGGGTCGAACTTTGGTAAAGAAAGCATCAGGATTCTTGAATTGGACTCTTCCGGTTGCTTCCTCCGGGCTGAGAAGCCGGATACGCGTTCCAGCGGGAAACGGGGCGCTTAATCTCGTCCAGCGTTCTTGCCGATCTGTCGCTTGTTGTGCCGTCTCGTAGTCGTAAGGTTTCACCGTATCGACTCCTGCCCAGTATTTGTCCCGAAATTCCTGCAAATCCGACATATCAACCTTATCAACCTCTCCGAGAAGGGTGTACTTCCCATACTCGTCCGTCGTCCACAGCGACCCGACTGTTTTATCGGTACCGGGAGGCCGCTTTTTCACCGCTGAACCTCTTCCCGGTACAGCAGCGTTTCGGGATGCTCAATATTGTAAAGCCGCGCCAATTGGAAGAAGGCTTCCCTGCCAAGAACCTTGTGTGCGAGGGGCTCGGCGTCCTCGCACTTGACCGCCATGGTGTTCCGCAGATCGTTGTAGTAGCTGGGGTCTTTGTCGATCATTTCCTGCGAGTATATCCCCGCCTTGTCCAGCGCGATCGTGTATCCGCAGTTGTTCGGTGCCCACCACAGCAAGGCGTCGCTGCCCTTGGAATGTTTCAGCGACAGGATGTAGTAATCGCTCATTTGCAACCCTCCGGCAGCATGCAGTAGATGCGTTCCATCCGGAAGTCGCCGCTTACTGTGTCATCATACGCAGTGTAGGTGCCTACGATGGTGCCGTCATCGTCTTGGAGGACGCCCGCCATGTTGATGCTCCACGCCTCGCAGACAACACGCATGGTGATTTTCCGGTCGGTCCTGAAGCCGAATACCGCGCAGCTTTCTCCACTGTCGGCGATGTAGCTTCCGACGAAGCCAGTGGGGCGGGCGCTGGTATCCTCAGTCAACTCGATGGCGTTCGGCTTCCCGCCCTGAAGCCAGAAGACTTTCCATTTGCCGGACAAATCGAGCATCTGCGCGGAAGCCGCTAGAGCCAGCGCGAGGGTAATGAGAATCGGGGTAAATGTGCGTTTCATCGGTCTTTGTCCTCGGGGAACCAGCAATCAAACTCAGGCTCCGCTTCGCCCTCGTACACCCAATTCAGGAAGCGGAACCAGAACGTGCCCTCTTCCGCCTTGAACTCGTCCCATCCGAAGTATACACAAATGACGAACAGGATTCTACGCGAAAATTCTTTCACGGTTCGGTCACTATCACGCTTGATGAGGACGAAGGCGCGTGCTGAAACCCGATAGATTCCTGAGGTTCCTTCAATTCGTATCCAGCCGCTTTGAGCATACGCTCGAACTGGAAAACCAGTGTGGTCGTGTACTGGTCGTTGGTCTCCCACGGGAACCGCCATTGAATCCAAGGTCCGGTATGGTTGGGATCGTCCTTGATTTCGCCGCCGTAAAGCACGACGATATCTGGCTGTCCTTCGGCTTTGTAAACGCCTGTTGCTACGCTTTGCATATTCCCTCCAAAAGCTTAGTCAGTCCCCTCGATAGGGCATCTGGCATTTGGATCATCAGCCCAGTCGATGTGAACGCAATAAGCGTCGATAAGCTGCGCAACCGTCAAACGAGTCTCATTCTTACCCGCTCGATTGACGGATAGAACTTCTTCGGCGCTAGCGTGCATGTGAGAAGAAGTGCCCTTCGCTTCGACACGTTTCATCCGATCTTGGAACTCACCCGACTCCAAAGCGTAGTTGCCGTACTCTTTGCAGTAATATTCTTCGAATTCCCTGCGGGTCATGCCGAAAGTCACCGGGGCGTCCACAACCGTAGAAAATTCGAAATAGTAATCGCGCCCGGCTGCTTCGACCTTGCAGATGTATGCGGGCATCAGAAGTACTCCGGTGTCCCGTAATCGCCTGTCGCTACGCTTTTAGCCATCAGTGTCTCGCTTGTCTTTGACCCACGACATCCCGATGCTCAAGATTATCACACCGAATAAGGCAGCATGCGCTTTGTAAAACCAAGGGTTTGACCAGTACTGCCCCGTCCCGACATATCCCCACATATGGAACGTGCAATGGAGACCATAGACGCACAGCCCCAGCCCGACCAGTGCCATTATAGTTCGAAGCAGCCTCATTAGAAATACTCCAGCGCGCCGCAGTCGGGGCAAACCTTGTAGCCCTTTGGCTGGTCGAAAGCACAGCCCTCGGCATGGTCCGTGCCGCCCCTAACGGGGAACACTCGGACGCCGTTGGAGCGCCACATCTCTATGACCCGCGGACGGTCGTCTAGCACCGCAAAGATGTGCTCCTTGCCGATCACGGCAGCAAGCTCGTTAAGTATTTCCTGCTTGACGATCACGTCGGAGCGGTTGTCGCCGCTGTACCGCATGAGGATACGGTCGAACGGGATGGCGTGCATCTCATACCAATCGCACGTGTCGTCGCCGCAGCTATCGTGGCGTCCACTTACGATGCAGATGTTGTAGTGCGGATACAGCGCCCGCACCCATTCCGCCACGACCTCGTAAACCTTGTCTTCAAGCACACGGCTCTCGTCGAACGGGCTGCGGATGCCGTCGCAATCGGCAACCGTGCCGTCCGTGTCCACCAAGACCCACGGGGCGTTCGCCAAGCGGGGAAGGAATCCGCCGTTCTTGAGATACTCCGTGCGCTCGAAGTACGGACGGGTGAGCTTCACGGGCGTTGCCTCACGGGGCTGCACCTTGATCTCGTTCAAGTCCTTGTGCTGGCGGCGGATCACGCCCTCGCCGACCTTTTCCTTGCCTTCGCGCTTGGAGTCGCGCTCGATACACACGTCGAGCGGCGTGGTCATGGTTACGATGCGGAACTTCACCCGCACCTGCCGGGCGAACTCCTCCCACTTCTGGCGGGTCTGGCGGACGCAATTCGTGTCGTCGATGATCACGTCCTTGCCGCGCTGGAGAAGCATGCGAGCACCCTCCATCTGCCAGTCGCGGACGGGATTCTCAAGGTTCTTGCTCCACGGCACGTTGTTCCAAAGCAGGGTGCGGATGGCATCGCGGTTCAGGCGTGCAATATTGCCCCGCCCGCGGTCGATCCACTGCTTGGCGATTACGGACTTGCCGCTGCCGCTCACACCAACCATGATAATCAACTCGGGGGCGTCCTGCCGTCCGCCCGAGTAGTCGAACCGCTGCTCCGTGTAGTCGGCCATCATTCTCCCCGCAAAAACCAAAACCCCCTTGGGTCTTGTTCGAGAAACACTTTCTTGCAGTGCAACACTTGACGCGTGCAAGGTCTGCACCTGAAGCCAAGTCTGTAGAGCAAACCCTCAATCTCTTCCTTCGTTAACCGTCTCCCGCTTGTGTAGTCACCCATTTCGCCTGTCCCAGTGATACGAACATAAATACCAGCGCATCGTTGCGTTCCGCTTTGGGCGGATAGCGCCTCTTTCCCAAGCCACCATGGGCAACACTATGAAATCCACAGCGGGCTTGCCACATACACCTGCCGCACTATAGCGACCGAACATGCACGTGTGTCTCACACTCCTCGCTTCATGAAAGTCAAACCTTTACGTATACTTACCTTTGACTTTGGCCCATTCCCGTAGGGCCGATCTACGCACTTGGCGCGATACGCGGCTTAGAAAAAATACCCCGTTGATGTGATCAAATTCGTGCTGCGCTACTCGGGCATCCCACTTGTCGAGTATCAGTTCCTTCGCCTTCCCGAAGGGGTCGCGATACTGCATTGTTGCATTTTCTGAACGGTCAATTGGAATATATATCCCCGGCAGCGAGAGACATCCTTCGCGTTCCTGAAGCGTCGGCCCGCTGAGCACTAGCATCGGATTGCAAACTACAGCAGGCCTTTGGTACTCATGATCGGGAAACTTCATCACGAATATGCGTTTCAATGTACCGACTTGACAGGCAGCCAAACCGATGCCGTTCTTGCCGTTCATGGTGGCGATAAGCTGCCGACCGAATAGCTCCAGTTGGGGTCCGAACTCGTTGTCGTCCAGCTTCTCGCAAAGCGCCGACAGTTTCGGGTCAGCCCAAAGTAGTATGCTCAGCTTTTCCATTTTCCTCTCCAAGAACTAAAGCGATCTGCCTTGCGCGATTCCGGTTGTCGAGCGACCTGAAGCACTGCAAGCAAAGATTGTGGTCCTTGTCCCGCTTGACCTTGCCCTTGCGCTTGAACAAGGCGGGACGCTCATGACAGATGACACAAAGTCCGTCTTTCCTTGGGCGCTTCATGTCCCTTGCAGGCGGAGCCTGACCTCCTATGGTCAATACTAGTATACAGGGGAGTGGGGAATTTTGGCTACTCGCCGCGTTCCTCACGGACGGCGGCGTAAACCTTGATAACAGGGCAGGTGTCTTGACAATGGCCGGGCTGCGCCCGCCCGCACCATGGGCAGTGGGGCAGCATCGCTTGCACCCTAGTCATAGCCCGGTAAGCGATCTCAATAGGAGTCTCGTCTTCCTCACTCGACTTTTCTTCCTTGTTCATCTCCACGATGATGTCCGTGTGGAAATGGTCCCGCCCCATGGCATGGATTTTTTCCGCCAGTTCCCGATACTCCGGCGTCCATGTGCCAGCGGGCACGTTCTTGGTCATGGTCTTCAGCGCGGTGAAATCCTGCATTACGGCGATGAATCGCCTCAGCCACTTGTTCATGGTTTCTCCGTAGGATAGATTATATCGCGGGGCTTCTTTTTCTTCTTCGAATACCGCAGGGTCGTCCAAGTGCCGGAGCGGACCTCCTCTGGGCCGAGCGGCGTGCCGATCATGCAGTCGCTTTCATCTACGATGTCATGGTCTCGCTTGACGAACGGCTTCTCGGGACGCACCTCATCGTTACCGTCGAAGTCCGACCTGAAGAGCCTGCTTGTGGGATTTCGAGGATTATATCCGGGATGGGCGATCACGTAGTAGCCGAGTTCCTTGGCGATCCGTGCGGCTTGGTCGTCGGAACCGATACAAAGGCCGTGCCTGAATTCCACTCCCTCCGGATGCTCTTGTTTGATAGCCAAAAGACGCTCACGCACCTGTTGCTTTTGCTTTGGCGTCATCCCCTTACTGGTGCCTGTAAACCCCACTTTGTACATTCCAAGCCCCGGTTTAACGATAATCTCCGCCATCGAAATCCGTAAGCTCACAGGCTTTTTCCCAATCCATAAGGATGAATTGTTTGCGGCGGTAATCCGAAGGCGATGTGAACGCTTTGAATTCCGACTCACTGTAAGCCAATCCCGCCGCTTCAAAAGCCCTGTTGTCCACGACGACAATTAGAGCCTTACCAGCCGGGACTTCGGCGAATGAATGCGGCTGCGGAATAATCTTACCGCCATAGAGTCGTACAATTTGTTCTGCTTTGTGAAAACTGGCTGGTACTTCAATGTAGTAACCCATGTTTACTCCCGTCTTTTTGCCGTTTCAGAAATGCGCCTCGACGCCGATCTCTTCCCAGTGGGCGGGGGCGAGCTTGGAGCAATCGAGACAAATCCAGAAAGTTTTCGGTTGACTTCGGCAAGTGCCGCACCGACACGGGGTCTTGGACACAAGCACCTTGAGAACCGCCTCGTTCTGGCAGCGTTCCCCGCCGTTCGGGTACCATTCGCATTGCTTCATAAGCGCCGGGGGAGAGGCACGTGAGTCTCTCCCCCTGTCCCTAGCGGCTACGGTATCAGTCCGGCGGCCTCGGCCATCCGGCAGTTCACCTCTCAGTTAAAAACTGAGATGTGAGTTTCCCATGCATCCCGCGTCAGGAATTCCCTTGACTCTCTATTTCCTCGTTGAACTTCTTTTGCTCTTCGGCCTCTTTCACGTATTCCTGAAAGGGCTTTGAAAACCTCAGCGTGGAAATGCCATACTCCAAGATCGGACAAAGGTCGTCGCTGAGAATCTCTTCTTCTTTTTCAAAGGCGTACTTACCCGCATCCGTGGGATCGCGAAAAACTTTGGCGTCTCCAAAATAGCCCGCGATGGCTTGCGCACTCTCGCCATCCGGATACCAGCAGTTCTCGATGGCTTGAGCATGGATCACGCGGATTTCCCCATCCGCGAAATGCCCGATGTAAATCCCATTGTCCGCGCTCATTTGCCCTCCTCGTTTTGCCCGGTTGGGGCGGGCAAGTTCTCGTCTGGATGGACGATCTCGATATCGGGCGATGCGCCCTTGCGAATGGCCGCTTCCAACTCGTTGATTTTTGCTTCCTGAACGCCAAGATGGATCATCCATGGCCGATACGCAACCATCATCTGCTCCCGCACGCCCCCGGCTTTCTCGACCTTGGCCGCCATCGTGGCGTTCTCGATCTCCAGCCCATGAATCTTGTCGCTGGCCTGCCGGAGTTCCTCCGCGATACGATCGCGGGCTGCCGTGACTTCGCTCAGCGATTGCAGAGCGGACGAATTGGACCTTGCGAGGGCCGCTCGGGTTTCCGCAAGAGCCGCCCCAGTTTCGTCGAACGCTTCAATCAAAGCGTCGATGAAGTCATACCGATTCACGGCGATCTGCCCCAGCTTTGGGTCTCGTTGTTTTCGCAACTCCTTGATCTTTGCTTCCCGTGTCGCAAACGGATCGTCCTTAGCTTGCTGTAGTTCGGCTCTTGCCATAGCTCTTCATCTCCTGTTCATCGTTTTCTCTTGCAAACCCGCGGACGCGGCTGCCCGTTGTTCTCAACGATAGAAGTTCCACCGCAAACTTGACACCTGAACAGCCTCTTGCCCGATGCGATCCATTTCTCCGGCAGCCACCTGCAATACATCATCTCGGGCATGTGTTGGCGTGCCTCCGCCGCTCCCTCTTGGAGCGAAACGCGGCGACGGGCTTTCCGTCCTTATCCTTACAGAAGCCGCAGATGTACGGCAGGGTTTGCCCCGTGCCATTTACCCCGGCTCGGGCGACGTACACATGGAACGTCTTGCCGCCCCTTTCCTTCTTTACCTTGAAAAACTTAAAAGGTGCCATATGGAGTCTCCACCCCTATAATACCCCAAACGCCGGAAAAAGGAAACGCCCCGAATTTCTCCGGGGCGTCTCGAATTATGAGGCTGGGAAGCGCCTGATCTAGTTTTGTGTTTAGTCAAAGTTAGAAGGAAGAGCAGGCATGACCAGCCAAGATTGTTACCGCTTTCCAGCGGCGGCCTTCTCGGCCTTCACGTTGCTCATGAACTCGCTGGCGATCCGCTCAAGTTCGAACGGCGTCCCAGCTTCCACGGAGAAGATGATGTCCGCCTTTTTCGGGTCCCCGACGATCTTGCCGCGGGCTTCGGCGTGCAGCGCGAACAGGTCGTAGAGGTTCGGCTTGCTGACGCTGGTGAGCGCCTTGCCGAGCAACTGGACCGTGCCCCGGTTGTTGTAGGCGTTGTTGGCATAGCCCCAGCGGATGCTTATCGACACGTCGCACCAGATGATTTTCCGCTCTTGCAAGTCGATGATCATCGGGATTCCGGAGGTGGCCTCCATCGCGAGGTCAACCTTGTCGTTGACGGTGCGCGGATCGTAGATTTCCCCGGACTGGGGCTTCTCGCGGAGCATCCACCCGGCGAAGCACTCCGGCAAGTCGCAGAAGTTATTCTGCGTGTACGAGCGCACGTCCATGGCGATGTACCGCCCCTTCTGGAGCGCCAGCGGGATGTTGATGTCGATGAACTCCGACGCGCCCTTCGGGGCCGATGTGATGTCGCCGCTGTGGCAGCCGAAGTCGTCCTTAAGCTCGTAGTATGCCAACGTTTGTATGGAGTTGAAGTCCTTGTCAAGCAAGGTGGCGCTCAGGTCGAGGTCTGTGCGCTCCCCCTTGGGTTCCTTCCACCAGATGAAGAAGCGCAGCGTGTCCTTGCCGTCGCCGAAGCCCAGCTTCGAGCCGCGGACGAGCGTGCGGAGGGCCTTGCTTGCCGAGCGCTGAGAGAACGGCACGAGGCAGTCCTTCAGCTTCGGGTCAATGTACACCTTGCCCAGCTTGGGCAGGACGGAGAAGCGCTTGACGAGCGCCTTCCTGATGGTCGTCACGAGGCCCTCGATCACGAGCTTCGGCAGTTCCGGCAGTTCCTTGTCGAGCGACATGACCTTAGCTACGTTCCCCTTCGGGAACACCACACGCATGTCGTTCCTGTGCTCGAAGTGGTTCAAGACCTGCAAGAGCACGGGCGTGGATACGTCCACCGCAACCTTCTCGAAGGCGTGGACGACGCGGGTCCGCTGCGGGGCGGTCGTTGCCTGACGAAGCAGGTGGTCAAGGCGGCGGGCGAAATCGCCCGGACGGGTGGAGAGAAGCGTGATGGACTTCACGATTTCGCCAGCCCGAATAGCCGCCTCGATGTGGGTGCGGATGGTGCTGATCTTGGTGTTACGCAACGCATTGAACGCGTTGAACGCACGCTTGAAACGCTTGCTGTAATCACCGGGGTGCAGGCGTTCGCCGAGGCGCTTGAAGCGCATCTCCCAGCGGAGCATATCCTCTTCCAGCGTGCCGCACTTGTCCAGCAGGCCGAGCAGCGCCCGGCGTTCCGTGCGGCTGAACTTGCGGAACTTGGAATCCTCGGCCAGCGACACGTCGCCGTCGCTCAAGGCAGTAGCCAGACGCAAAATGTCGGTCGTGGTCTTAAAGTGAGCGGCGAGGTCGATGTTGCTGTCGAAGAACAAGGCCCCGAGAATCGCGAGGTTTTCCTTGTTTGGCACGACCTTCGGGAAAGCGAGATGGCCATAGCCATGGAATTGGCGCAAATCATCCTTATCAGAGGCGGAAATGGAAGTATTGGAGGTCGCAATCGCCGTGGCAAGCTCCGCCACTTCGTTCTCGGACATCAGGTCAATGATGGTGACCTTGAACTTCTCGTCCAAGAGGGCGCGCTTCTCCTTGTCGTACTTCGGCAGCCAGATGTTGTCCGGGTTGCCCGTGATGTCCACGATCACGAACGAGATATAGTGGCAGATGGCGTTGAGGTACAGTTCGACCAAATCCGCCTCCATCACCTGCTTGGGGAAATTTGGGTACATCGGGTGGTAGTTCCGCACGCCCCGGAGTTCCTTGAGCGTGGTTAGGGCCTCGTCGAGCAGCTTGGTCGCAGTCGGCTCGCTTATGCGCTCCAGCGCTCGGATGGCCCGAGGCGACAGCGTGTAGCCGAGGCTCTGGATGTTCAGGTTGAACGCGGCGATGAGCGCACGCGGGGTCTCGCCCTTGCTGGCGGGAACCAGCATCTTGTTCTTGCGGCGAAGCAGGATCGTGTTGATGTTCATGTCTTTTTCCTCCAACCGAGCCTAAAAGCTCGAATTTTGGTCTTAGTAGCCTCAGAAAGAACTTTACCCTTGTTTGCGGCTCGTATTTTCTCTCGGGTCTCCGGTGTTCGTTTGCCAACTATGCGCCCTTTTAGGGCGTTTTTGATCTTCAATCTCGTCTCGATAGTTGGGTGTGGTCCCGGTTTACCTCGTCGTTTATGACCCGCCAATCGTACCGCTTGAATCATTCTGGGATTTCGGCGATTGTCCGCTCTCAGTCCCTTACGATTGATATACTCGAATCCGCCTTTTCCACCATCTGCAAGATTGCAGCACAACGGATCGGAGCGGTAGGTATCAACCAGTTCGCGTTCTTTTTCGAGGGCCTTTTCTCGGCTCTGAAAAACAAAACAGACGTTCTTGATGAACTTGTCCTTGCCATACGCAAGGATCGCTTTTCGCAGACTCGTTCCAGAACCCAAATACCCATCGTACGGATTGCAGGTTTTATGCACGCCAAAGTAGTACGTGCCATCGATAATGTTCTGCGTCCGATAGACCGTGTAAAGCATAAAATTTAGTCTGGAAAGCGGCGGCGCTGGATCGAGTAGAGGCTTGCGCCTCTGATGTTAGAAGGAAGCACCGAACCATAGCCAGACTGTTAATGACCGGGAAAGCGATGGAGCTATTTTTGTCCATTAAAGGTAGAAGGAAGCGCCATCAAAGCCCGATCAAACTTGTGATTTTGGGGTTGAACTCGTTTTCGCGTGGTCAACCGTCAAAGTCTCTCTATCTTTGATACCACATATTTCGGATTTTCACAAACAATTTTTAGTGGCACTCGCACAGGCCGCCGTTGTAGGCGTATGGTCCTTGTTTACCCTGCGGGTCTTGTGATGAGTAGTGCTCACCCGGCTCTCCGTACCAACCATGTCCATCACCGCAGCAATCACAGACTTGTACGTCTGTGCTCGTCTGACTCTTCAGCCATTCGAGAATCTCCCCAAAGTCCATCTTCTGAATCTCTTCGGGAACCTGTTCAAAGTTCAAAAATCCCGTCCCTTTGCATCTAGTGCAGTTCATCCTGAATGCTCTCTTTCAATGCCAAATTGCAAAGCTTATAGCCGCTACGAGTTTCCCTCTTTCCTGTCCCGGTCGATGTGGTGGTTCCAGTGCTTCTTGATAGTAGGCCACAGCAGCATGCCTAGCGCCACATCGAACACCAGCATTTCCACGAACCCTACGAATAGTTCAAATTCCCAATGGGCCTTGTCGTGGAGCAACGCCCAAAAAGTTTCCGGTTGTTGAAGAAAAAAGAGCATTATGATCTCCAAAAAGCCATTTTTTACCGCTTTATCGGATCGCCCGCAGAATCAAACCGATGACCCAATTGTGTACATATAGGTTGAGGACGAGGCAGGTGAAAAGGAACAACCAGCCCCAACGATTGAGGGTACGGCTGCCCTCCGGCGTAAAACAGCGTCCGAGGAAGCGGTTGAGGAACTTGGTCATGTCGCTCCCTATCTCGCCTCGCGTCGGATGGCAGCGATTATGAGCCAAGCTAAAAAGCATCCCGCCGCATCCAGATGGAAACAAAGGAGGACTACGAGCGTGTACAGGACCGTGCGGCCTTCCCAGAGGACATCCCAATAACTGGGCTTCATGCCATTGACCTCCAATCCTAGTATACAGCCAAGCCGGGGAATTCAACTAGGAAAATTCTCCACTTTTGATCTCTAAATAGAGGCCGACCCCAATCACAAGGCGGTTCTCGGAGTAAGAAAATGCCAGCCCAATCGGGTTTTCAGACGAATACGACTATCCACGCCGCCTTCTGGTGGTACAAGCCCGACCCCAACGACATTCCCCCCGGCAAAGAAATCCTAGTAGAAGTCAACGGCCTCCAGTACATAGAGGCAACCTTAGACCACTCCAAGTGCTGGATTTACTACGCCGCAACCGACGTTTCAACCTCCCAAAGGGCCTACGTCCTCGAAGGCCTTGTTGCGCAGGCGTTCATGACTGACATGGAGGCGTTGTTCTAATGTCCACCGTCTGGTCAGTAATCCTAAACCGCAAAGACAAGCTCCTCCAAGCATTCTGGACCGAGTGGAGGGCGATGGTCGTCACGGTATCCTCCGGGCCGCCGGACGCCGGGGCCATCCCCATGCTGGACGCCAGCGGGCAAATTGACTCCTCGATGATTCCGGGCGGGGGCGGGGGCTCCACCGTGAGCGTCAACGGGGTGCTCGTTACGAACCCGAACTTCAACGATGCGACGCCCGCCGCGCCGACTGCCTCGGGGCGCAACGTCCTGTGGCAGAAGGACGGCACGGGGCATGTCAGCGCCTATCTGGACATCGCGGGCACGTTTTCCCCCGCCCTAGAGATCAACGGGATAGGCGTTTCGGCCGACAAGCAATTCTATTTCAACGGCGTCGTGGATGCAGTCTCCATCTGGGGCGTCAAGATAAACGGAGCGAGTGGCTAACATGCCTTCAAATTTCAATGACACAACCCCAGCGGCACCATCTGGCAGCTTGAATGTCAAGTGGCAGACGGACGGCGGAGGCAATAACTCCGCTTATGTCCTTCCAATGGTCGGAGCGATCATGTCCCCGCCCATAAACGGGGTGGAAGGACTTGTACCTGCGCCCACATCCGCTGACGCAGCAGCAGGCGACTATCTCAGGGCGGACGGCACATGGGCGGTCCCGGCGGGCACGGGCGGGTCTCCTGCGTTCAGCGGCATCCAGAGCGGGACCAACGCAACGGCCGCCATGGATGTCGGTTCCGGGGCCTCGTTATTCTACACGGGCACGGGCGTGGTCAACGCCAACGAGGTCGGAGGCATCAACGCCGCGGGGAACACACCCTCCCACGAGGGGCAGCTTTTGATCTCGCAGCCCGGCAACACGACCGCAGTGTGGGCCGACCCGCTCGTGCAAGGCATCAGCGTAGCAGGCACCGTTGTTTCAGGAATCAATCCTGTCCTTATCGGCGTAGCCGATCCCAGCGGAAATTTACGGAACCTCAATGAGGACGCAGCGGGCAACCTCAAAACTGTTGTGGAAAACACGGTCACAGTAGCCCCGGTCACATCGCCGCCGACGCCGTGGGTTGTGGATGGCAACCTCACGCACAACACCGCAGCGCCAAGCTCCAATAACGTGGGCGTTCTTCCCGCCCTCAGCAACCAGATTGCTCCCGTCTATGTGGAAGGGAATCAGGTTCTCCTTTCCACCGACTTGACCGGGGCTGTCCGCACGACGGTTGCCGCTACTTCCGTCTTGCAGGACTTGATCACCACTCACCGCCGCAATCAGTTTGATATCAATTTTTCCAGCAGTGACTTCACGAATGCGGCAGCCATCACGAATGCCGCCACTGGCGGCGGTTCCTATACCCAAGCAACAGGGATGGGAATTTACTCCGCTGGCAGTTCCGTTTCTACGGCAGGCGATGCCAGTGGAATAACAGTTTCCACCCTTGTTTACCGTCCGGGCTTCGACATCTATGCCTATTTCACCGCCGCTTTCGTAGCGCCTACGGACAGCAGCGCAGCGGACAACTTTATCCGCATAGGTCTGTACGATGCCACGGACGGCGTCTACATCGGCTTCGAGGGCAATGTCTTCTCCGCCTCCGTCCGCAAGAACAGCGCTGACTCCCACACGGCGCAGACAGTATTCAACACGGACAAGCTCAACGGCTTGGCGGGGTCCAGATTCACCAGAGGCGGCGTGATAGAAGCGCCCATATGGACCAACTTGAACCTGTTTCGCATCCGCTTCTCTTGGTTCGGCGCTGCTCCGATCCTTTTCGATATCTATACCCCTGACGGCGTGTGGATACCATTCCAGCGAATCTCCCAGCCGAATACCAGCGCCACTCCATCCTTGTACAGCATCAATCTGCCGTTCACGGGGGAAGCGTTCAAGAGCGCCGCTTCCACTTCCGGAAACGTCCAGTTCGCATCCGGCTGCTGGGCAGTAGGGACAACGGCAGACGGCATCCGTGTATCAGACACATTGGACGATTTGGACGATGCCATTCTGACCCGTTCGGTCATCACTGGCAAGACTCCCGCTGGCAGCTATGGGAACGTCGGAACATCCGCCGAGAACGCCCTGAGCATATCAGGCTCCGGTGCAACAAGTTCCGATGCTGCTACTTGGGCAAGTTCCAACCCCGGCCCTCAAACCCCCATTGATACCGCCCTTGTGATGGTAAACAACAGCTTGAACTACAACTCTGTGGCGGTGGAGTTGGAAGGCTCAGGCACCATCAGTACTGGCAAACTCGTTTTTGAAGTGAGCATAGAGGGCTCTAACTGGACCGGGTTGGTGGGGCATAACGTAACCGCCAACTCAACGATGGCGAGCAGCACTTTTTCGCTCACGCCCCAAACCACAGCCCTGACATTCAACATCGCCGGGTTCAACTATTTCAGGGCACGCCTGAATCCCGCAATCACTGGTGCGGGCGGCCAAGTCATCATCTCGTACAACAAGCAAGCCTTGTCATCGTCCGATGTTAACGTCACCACGGGCACGGTCAACGTAAGCAGCAACCAAGGCACGGCGGCAGCCTTGGCAGGCGCTTGGCCGATGGAGATCACGGACGGGACGAACGGTCCCGTTACGGTCACAGGCGAGGGCAGCCCTCCCACAGCAGGTTTGAACGTTCATGTTCAGAATGCCTCAGCTATTCTCGTAAGCCTCAACGCCGAAACCACGAAAGTCATCGGCACCGTCCGCAACATCGGCAACGCTGGCGCAGCCTTCGACGCCGCAACAGGCGCAGCCGTTCCCGCAAACGCAATCCAGATCGGCGGCCCCGCCAAGACTGCGCTCCCTGTCGCCGTCTCGGACGGACAGCTTGTAGCCCCCCTCGCCGACAAGTTCGGGCGGCAGGCGGTCGTGCTCAACACCATCCGCGACTTGGTGGGGACATTCAGCGTCCAATCGACCTCCGCTTCCCCCACTACCCTCATCGGTGCGGGCGGGGCTGGCGTGTACAACGACATCACCGAACTCGTGCTTACGAACGAGAGTGCGACGGCAACTATTGTTGACATCTCTGACGGGACGACAAACTTCAAATTCGCCATTGCGGGCAACGGCGGACTCACGAAGTCTTTCGCCAACCCCCTTGTTCAAGTGAGCAGCGCAGCAGCTTGGACGATCTCGAATACGAGCACGACATCTCCTCCGACAAGCGCGACCATCGACGCGGTCGGCTGCTATGCGAAAAACAAATGACATCCCTAGCTGCGCTTGAGGTGTTCTAAATGGCAATTACCCCCGACAATGCGGCAATTCTAGCCATCGCTACTGTTGCTTCTAGTGCAACTAACGCTTTTACTACAAGTGGCACAAATAGAATTCTATTTGTTGGCGTGACAACAACTGCGGGAGTGGAAGTTATCACTGGCGTTACTTACGCTGGTGTTTCAATGGTGCCAGTTCAGAAGCAAGTTACAGGCACCGGGTTGAACAGTGATACTTATCTTTATGTTTTAGTCAATCCCGCTTCTGGCCCAAACAATGTTGTTGTATCGTGCTCTGTTCCAACTGCAATATTTTCTATTGCATCTTCTTACAACGGAGCCGCGCAATCCGGTCAACCAGATGCTTCAAACGCAAATCTTGCTACCGGAACTCCGACTACCTACACCACATCATTGGTGACAGGAAGTGATAATGATTGGATGGTCTTACTGGACCAAGGCTATGGTGGCAACAATCCACCCTCTGCCGGAACAGGCGCAACTCGGCGTGCGTATGATACCTCTTATGGGACACTAGGAATTTTCGATTCAAATGCTCTCATAACGCCGTCCGGCACAAATTACAGCATGACTACTACGAGGCCCACTGCTGCGAGTAACGATGTTCATTTGATGGCGTCAATCAAACCTTTTGTGTCAGCCTACACGGTTTCAGGGACGATTCTTGACGGAAGTAGTACTCCTATCGCTGGTGTCACTGTTTCTTGTACGGGGCAAACGAATACGACTACGGCAACCGATGGGACCTATTCGTTTTCTAACGTAGCGGCGGGGACAGTCACAATTACTCCAACTAAGTATGCGTGGACCTTTGCCCCAACAAGCGTAAGTCCGACGATTAGTGCCGACACTGTAGAGAATTTTACCGGAACGGTCTCGACGACATATTCTATCTCAGGAAATTCGGGTATAACAGCCGCAACCATTTCTTACACAGGATCGAAATCGGGATCGGTCACTGCGGCGGGGGACGGGACCTATTTAATTACAGGACTGCTACCGGGCAGTTACACGATCACTCCCTCAAAAGCTCCTTTTGTCTTTTCGCCAACTAGCGCGAACCCGACAATTACCAGTTCAAATGTTACCGGAGTGAATTTTGCTCCAACGCTTCAAGGACTGGGTATCTGGCAGAAGCAAGGCGTTGTCATCCCATCTGCAGGGTTCGGTGGTGGAAGTCCTGCCCAGCCTAATGTCCTTTATGAAGCGAATCCGCAGATTTTGTCAGCGAATGCCGATGGCGGCATCTTTAAGATGTGGTTTGATGCTGACATCAGCGGTCCCGGCAATGGAATTATGTATGCTGAATCGGCTGACGGCCTGAGTTGGACTGCTTATTCTGGCAATCCGTTGTTTACACCCACGAGTACGGGCACCAATAACCCAACCTATTCTCGGATGTTCAAGAACGCGGGCACGTATTACTACTACGCCGGTGGCTTAGGTGGCCCCGTCGAAGTTTGGACATGCACGGATGGGAGCGGAATAAACTTTACACAAGCGAATGCTTCAGCGCTTACGCATGATGCATCTGGCTGGGATACTCATTTTTGTAATCTGTTTAATGTTGCTGGACAAGTAGGAAGCGTTTGGTATGGATATTATTTTGGGTCCACTTCGGACATAGGTCCAGTTTATGCAGGTCAAGCTTATTCCTCAGATTTGATTCATTGGACAAAGAGTGCAGGAAACCCGGCTATTACCTATGACAAGCCCGCCAACTTCTTTTGGAAGCAAATTAACGGGAAGACCTATGGCTGGACGATTGTCCAGTTGCCGAATACAGGGAGTACTGACCCACAGTTACCGTCGGATTTTATGCGTTTTGTCAGTACGAGTCCGGCAGGACCATTTACTCCGCAGGGATTTCCTTCTTTTTATAGAACAATAAATGCTATCGAGGGCGTTATTAGCCAAGGTGGTCAAGTTGCCGACCCGTCTATGGTTGTGCATAACGGGAACATCTATCTCTACAACACTGTCGGCACAGTTGGCAATCCCGGTACGATCGAATGTTCAATTGCTTTTAGCACTACCTTTAATCAACTTATTCAGACTTATGAAGGCGTTCTCAACATCCCGATTCCGCAAAGTATTATCCAGTTACAAACGTCGGCATCTGATGCTCTTACGACCTTTGGAGCTAACTGGACGGATGTTGAAACATTATGGGGCGGCACAAGTTGGGCAGTTTGCCAAGTCGTATCTGGCACGATTGAGGGCACAACCGCTGGAAAGAATAGCGGTGGCTTCTATACTAGCTTAAGTGCGCTGACAGACCAGTGGTCGCAAATCACGGTTCAAGCTTGCGCAGCCAGTTCTTATGTTGGCGTTTTTCTACGAACTACTGCTGCGGGCGGTTATGCTCTTTATTGGAATGGAGCACTAGGTTCTCCGGGTGCATATGGCATCAAGAAAGTCACTGCTGGTTCTTTCGGTTCTGATCTTGTTAATACCGGTGGAGCGGCAGACGGCAACGGTCCCAATACTGTAAACATTGGCGACACGCTGATGGGTTGTATCATTGGGAGTACGATTTCTTTCTATCATAATGGGAACTTGGTTTGTACGGCAGCGGACAGCACATTCGCTTCAGGCTCTCCGGGCTTCTTTCTCACACCCATTACTTCAATAGCGAATGCCGCTGTTAATGGTTGGTCAGGCGGTATCTATGCTCATTCTATCGGAGGCAATTGTGGAGTAGCGGGAGCCACGATTTCTTATACGGGTGGGTCTGTTACTTCTGATAGCGGTGGGGATTTCATCATCCCGACTTTGGCAGATGGAAGCCAGACAATCACCCCATCCAAGACCGGCTACACATTCTCGCCAGTCAGCTCAGCGCAGACGGTCAGCGGCGCGGACATCACGGGCGTGAATTTCACGGCGAATCTTGCGGCTGTCCCAAATGGCTTGATGATGATGGGGGCGGGCGTGTAATGCTGACACGAAAGGAAATCAAGCACCGCTATAACTCGTCCGAGCGCGGAAAGGCTACAAATAAAGCCTATCACCAGAAATACAAAGTTGAACATCCCGACTATTGTATTCGGCAGAGAATGGTTCGTATCAAATCAAATAGAAAGAGGCGCAAAGAAGCGAGAGAAGCAGTTCTTGTTTTGCTGGGCGGCAAATGTGCCAATCCTAATTGTCGGCACTTGAATGAAGATGGGACTCTCGGCTGTAAAGAAACAACATTGCTCCAAGTGGACCATCCCAACAATGACGGCGCTAAACATCGAAAAGAAAGACCGGCCATGGGAGTATATTTCGATGTTTTGAAGGCAGGTGGAAAAGGCTATCAGCTTCTTTGCTCTTCTTGTAATTGGCGTAAAAGAATGCTCATGGATACACGAACAGCCTCGCTTTGATGGTGGGTTGCGGGACGTAAACGGCTGCCTCCGCCGTGGGCACGCCCATCGCACTGGGACGGAAAAGGCGCAAATCCACCACAAGCTATGTATAAACTGTTGAAATTACAGCACATAAAACTAGCTAAAATCCCCCACTCTGCTGTATACTGGGGGTATGGAATTGACACCCAGCGAAATCATCGCCATCGTCTTCGGTGGCAAGTCCGTCTTCACCCTGCGGAGCACGCAGAGCGGCCAAGAGTACACCTACATGGTGGCTGAGGCGAACAAACGCAATCCCAACGACCCCAAGGAAATTCCCGTGTACTTCGTCAAGCTGCTGACCGGACCCGACAATCTCCGTGACTACACCTACATGGGTACGATCTTCAACCGCAATACTTTCCGCCTCACCAGCAAGTCCCGTGTGACCACGACCACGCCCTCGGTGATCGCTTTCGACTGGTCCCTGCGCTCCATCCTGAGCGGCAAGATTCCCGCCACGCTTGAATTTTTGCCGTCAAACCGCTGCGCACGCTGCGGTCGTGTCCTTACGGTGAGCGACTCCATCCTCACTGGCTTCGGTCCCGAATGCGCCGACAAGGTTGGCGCTGCCTATGCCCATGTTCGGGGGACTGTCACTGCCCCGAAGCAAGACGTTCCGGCTCCGAAGCAAGAGACGCTGGTGAACAGCTTCAAAGTGAAGCTAGCAAAGCATGCCGTTCCGGCTCCGACGTACGACGGCGAAACCCTGCGCAACGTCGCTTCGCCCGTCCACGAAGTCACCAGCACCGAGATTGAAGATGCGGTGCAGCGGTACAAAACGAATTCCCCCGAGTTGTACAATCAGGGCGGCATGCTGGATGAGCAGGAAGCGCATGCAGTTGCCGTCATGAAATTCCAGCACGAGTTGTCACTACGATAAGGAGACTCAAATGAACGCATTCAGCACCCTTCGCACCAACATCGGATTGTTCCCCCGGTTTGCCGCCTTCGTCTTTGCCGTCTACACACTGGTCGGTCTGGCAATCGCGGTGCCTGTGGGAATCCACTACCGCTCGACCTATCGGGGCGTTTCCATCGCCGTACTGGCTCTCTCCCTGTGCGTCCTGTTCGACTTCATCGCCTACTATGCGATCTGCCTGAGCCCCACATGGTTCTGCCGCTGCCAAGAATTCGCCGCCGCCTTCGCCCGAATCTTCCTGACCAAGCGGCTTGATACCCCGTCAGAAGAAAACGACGATGAGGATTGGGAAGAGAACTACGACGACGATGAACTTGACGAAGAGGCTCCGCTTGAGGAAGGCGACTTCGTTGGGGACAATTTAGGCGGCGGCGAGGACGAAACCTTGGTTGAGGACGAGAATCTGGACGAGTCCGGTCATGAGCCGGAACTCGACGAGGTCGAGCACGACAACAAGCCTGCGGACGAGCAGAAACCCGAGAAAGAAACGGAACAGTGAAGCACCTGCTCATCGTCGTGTGCTGGCTGGTCGGTCACGACTGGCAGGACATAGGCATTTGGATTAAGGAATGCGGGCGGTGCGGCAAGATGAATTTTCTGCGGTGGTGAGGCTATGTTCTACGGATTGGGCATTGTCGGGAAACGCGACGACGGGACGATTATCACCGTCCCGCATCCGCACGACAGCCGGGCGTTTTGGATTCATTGCTCGGAGTGCCAAGAGTATGAAGCCTATGTTCGGGAACACGGGCACGGCAAAGAAATAGTGCGCCGTGATTAAAGCTTGTACCCCAACAGCTTGCGGTTGCGGATCACCATCCACGTCTCAAGGACGGCGATTCCGCCCCAGTAGATGAACGCCGCAGGCATGCTGTACATCGCCATGACGCCCCCAACGAGGGTGATGGCGGCACCTTCAAGGAAGGTTGTCAGGGCTTGGCCGATTTTGCCGAACAGCCACCTGTTCCATTCGGTGCCTTCGGTCAGCCCCTTGGAGAGGCCGATTCCGGTGTAGTAACAGTCGCCGAGGATCACCACCAGCATGTAGGCGTACAGAATGAAAAGACTTAGGGATTCCCAAAAGCCGGGCTGATTGGGCCAAAGACGAGGATCGTTAGGTAGAGTCATAAGGATGCTCCTTCACTAAGAAACGGATAGTCATATGAACTGGCGAGAAATGCTTCCCAAATTCCACCCGCTCCACCGAGAGCCGGAGCCCGAGCGGAAGTTCGCGTTTTGCGAAGCGGTTACGGCTGGCAGCGAGAGCCGCTGGCATATCCGGGAACTGACCCGCAGGGGAAAGATGCTCAGTGGGGGAGCCGACACCCCGGCACTCTGTGGCCGTCAGGTCAGTTGGGATGTCCGGCCGGACATCAACGAACGCCAGCTACAGGGCGCTTGCACGACCTGCGCGTGGATTTACAGGGACAAAATCTCAGCTTAGGAGAGCCATGACGAAGGCGGAAAAGAAGCTGTGGGCCAAGATGGCTGCCATGACCGCCCCGCTGTGCGCCGGAAAAGGGCCGGGAGCCTGCCGTGCGCCGCACTCTTGCTGCGATGCCATCTATTGCCAAGAAGCCTTGGATTTTGCGGCGGAGATCGGCGAGGAATTGAAGCCGATCAACTATGATCCCCGTTTGCCGCTGATGGGTCCGAACGGCTGCATCGCGCCTCCCCATCTGAGGCCGCGCTGCACGGTACATGTCTGCTGCATCAACGGCTTTGGATTCAACCCGCAGGATTTGGCATGGACGAAACGGTATTTCAAGCTGCGGGCAAAGCTGGAAGGCACACTAATTTCATGGGGAGTTTTTTAAGGAGCGGAAAATGAAACCAGCATTCGGACTTTTTGATGACAGGATGATTCCGAAGATCAACCGCCTGCTCAAGCCGTACGATCTAAAGCTTAAGGTGAAGTCCAACCGCAGGAAGTGGGGCGACCAAGTGGAAGTGACGGTTGAGCACGTTTGTGTTGAACCAAAAGAACTCGTTGCCGGGCAGTTTATTGAGCGGAATCGGGTTTAAGTCCCCACTCTTCAAGCTTGATCTCCACCGCCGTGCCGCAGTCAACCGCATACAGGATCGTCACAGTGACGCGCTGGGCAGAAGCGTTGAGCGTGTAGTAGCGGCCTTCGCAGACTTGCGTGTAGGTGTTCTCCGCGTCGTCCGTGACCGCTAGCACGGCGATCCGCCGCTTCCTGTGCTTCTTGGCTGGCTGGATACCCAAGACAATCACGTTGCCGGGCAGGCAGGGATCGCGGAAGGAAAGTGTATTGGTTCTTTGCTCCGTTGCTAGCGTCGCCCGTTGCTTAAGCTTTTCTACTTTAAGCTTTTTGATCATGGTGGTCCTCCGACCATAAGACTCCCAGTTCCTCTGTGATCTGCTTCCTTGTGTCTTCCTTCATGCAGGACTGCACTTCAGCTACGCCCATTTGAAACTCAGCAGCGTCCTTAGGCAGGACAGTACAAAGTGTTTGCCGCTGCTTGTCATAAACCACATTTAATGTCTCGTTCTGGTAGGGAACCTTCCAAAGTGTGCGGTTGTTTGAGTGCTTGGCGACGAACTCCGCTTGATTGGACTGGATCATCTGCACGATCTCGCGCCGGGCGTATTTGTTCAGGCTGACGCCGTACCGCTCCTCGGCTCGCTTCTTGGTATGAGCATTAAGTATTTTGGGGGTTTTGGTCATGACGGAAAAGCATCCTCACACGATCTAAATACTGAACATATTCCTCGCCGAGCTTCTTGACAAGCTCTGCCCGGATATGAGCCATTATACACTCTCTGCACCCATACAAAACAGAGGAATTGCTCAGGCTCTCCCGCATAGGCGCTTCTTCCTTGGATTTTACATGAGGACAGAGCCGGGCTTTTTTAGCCATGGCTTTAGTTTACCACGATTTGTTGGATGGGCGTCTTAATAGCAGATACAGCAGTAAAAACAGCCCCGCGACGAACAAGACCGAGCCGCCGAACGTGGCCAAGAAATCATAGAAGAAGTTGTACATCAGTCCCTTGCTTGGCTGAGGGCGCTGCGGGGGACTCCGGCGTCCTTCATATCCGCCTCGTCCAGCGCGTCCTCGATCTCACCCAGCCCGTCCACCACGGCCCCGCTGAGGTTCGGGTCTTCCGGCACGGTCTCAATGTCCCCAGTGATGGAAATGCCGTCCTCTCCTTCAACGCCAGCCGTCGTTGTGTCAGCCGCCTTGCGCTGCGGGAGCCGCTGGTCCGTGCGGTCAACGGAGACCTGCGTGATGGACAAAGGCGATCTCCTCGGGCCAGTACGGACAGTGTCGGGGCTGCGTTTCGGCAGGTTCGTCGCGCCCACAGCCTGCACGCTCTCCCCCACTGCCACCACTCCGGCGCTGTCGCCGGGCTCAACTTGGCGGAGCGGGGCGTATTGTCTACCAGCGTTTGAAGCTTCACTTGTCAACGCTTCTGTCATCATCTCTTTCGCAAACTCAGCGATCTCTGTGTTAGCATCGTGCTTCTCACACGCGGTAAATACGGGCTCAGCCAGCGGAGTAACATACCGCCCATCAGCGAATTCACGTGAGATGCGGCAGGGACAATTGTCCTTTTCAAGCTCTAGCCGAAATACACTGGTTTTTTTGATCTTCATTGCCTGCTCTTCTTCTTGAGCCTCTTTGCCTTGGTCGGGGCTGCCGAGGCGGGTGTTGATGCCGGGGTCTCGACGGGAGCCGGAGGCGGCGTCGGCGGAAGACATGCGCAACGTCCGGGATGTTGCTTCTCTCCACATGCCGGACAAGTAGCTGCCGGAGCAAGAGCCGGGGGTTCAGGTGGCACGGGTGGCACGGGTGGGGCGGGTACAACCAGATCGACCGCATAATTGACCAGCGGGCGGTACGCAACCGCCGTCTGCGGCTGGCCGTTTTCCCCTAGTTTTGGCGTCCCATCCTCGTTGCGAACAGGAACCACCACGTTCAGCCCGAGAGCCGCCTGTCCGGGAGCAAGCTGGCGAAGCTGGAGGTTCGTGGGATCAACCTCAACATACTCATTGTTGTCAAGCAAAAAGATTACTTTCATGTGTTAGCCTCTTGTGGAATTAATACTCAAATCTTTTGATTCGGACTAAAGTCCAATCGCATGGGCCGCCACTCCGAGGATGAACCCGAATATGGTGCCGAATGTTCCGCCCTTCAGGAACGACTTCTTTCCCTTGGTCTTCTCAATGTCAATCTTCTCGTTGCAAAGCTTGTCGCCTTGGTCGATCTGCGTCTGGAGCAGGGCGGCGTACTTCTCCTCGGCGGCCTCAGTCTTGGCCATTATGTCCGCATACTTGCTCTCGGAATCGAGGGCCTTCTGCGAGGAGGCCAGCATGGTCGCATCGTTGGCGACCTCCGTCTGGAGGTTCTTAACGTCAGCCTGAAGGTCGGGGATAAGCTCAAGCTGGGCCGCAGTCTTCTGGGCCGTGTCCTGCCCGATGGTAACTGACTTCTGGTCGTCGGCGACCTTCATGTCGGCCGGATTGATGTTGGGCACGAGCGCCAAGAAACGCTTGCCAAGCTCGGGGATCGTGGAGGTCAGGTCGATCTGCTGCTGTTGCTGGGTCTGCTTGTCCCGGTCAACGATGTTCTTGGTCAGGGCGGCGTTCTGGACCGTGAGGGCGGAGATGATCGCCGCCGATGCTGCCTTGTCTTGCGCCGCCTGCTGCTGTGTCGCGATGGCGGCGGCTTTGGCGTCCGCCGCGGCTTGCAGGGCCGCTGCGGTCTGCTCCTTCGTCTGCTGAAGCTGCTGCTCAAGCTGGGTCGCCTTGTTCTGCTGGTATGTCTGGAGGATGCTTTCTCCCTTGTAGAAGGCGAACACGCCGAATATGAGTATGGCGATCACGATGACAAGCTTCTCGTGCTTTTCCAAGAATGTGATGCCGGGAATGTCGAATGCCATAATTAACTCCGAGGCCTCTTGGGTACCGCCCATGCCCTTATCTCGTAGTTGGTCACGACGGTGTAGGACGGGTCTCTTTCGGCTTCTTTGAAGTGTTTTCGTAGTTGCTTGACTTCGCTCTGGGGAACGCCCGGCGCAATGACGAGCAGACGGGAGCCGCAGGGAATCTCGACCGTAATGATGTGGACTTCATAGCTCTTAACGATGTCGCCGTTCCGCTCATACTCCTTTCGTAGCTTCAGCACCTCGTTCGCCGGGATGCCCGGCGCTACGATGTACGTGACTTCCTTGGGCATGGGGTGCCTCTTGATGCCTTCGTTTCTCTTGCTCATCTGCTGCGCTCCTTAAACCGCTTACAGAAACACGGTGTCGAACCTTTTTCCCGGACCCAAGGATGAATCGCGTGGTTGCTCACATCCTGACAACGAGCCCAAGTGCCTCGTGGAGATAGCCTGTGAGCCTTGCGCTCGTGGAAGCACTCGCCACACTTGTCTGTCGGGAGCTTCTTCTTCTTGGTGGACTCCCGCTTCTGCGGTTTTTGTGCGATTTTCCGCACTTCGACCGTAGACTTTTTGGACTTCTGGCGGGCCTCGCGGCTGCGCCCGTCCTTGCAGACTTCCTGCGTCAATACTGGAATACCCAATTCGGGGTCTAGTTTAGCAATTTGGTTGGCGGAAAACTTGTATTCGCGCCCGAACTTCTTGATGACCTCGCGGTAGTTCCG
>Ga0074046_10000404_pt1 | contig 39655 bp, 32 predicted proteins | sample BogForMeECP23OM3_FD_94441 | JGI IMG/M metagenome (GOLD analysis project Ga0074046, IMG submission 94441) | Bog forest soil microbial communities from Calvert Island, British Columbia, Canada - Bog Forest MetaG ECP23OM3 | ecosystem: Environmental > Terrestrial > Soil > Wetlands ... | reverse complement strand
CGAAGCTGGCCAGCTTCGTCGCGAGCTACGAAAAATATGTAGAAACGTTTACGCAATATCCTACTTCCGCGAATAGATTTTGTCTCGGAATCCTGCCGGAGCGGAACTGTCATGCTCGGGCTCGGAATCCTGATTCCACCAGCTGCCTTCAGATGCAGACTGGCTTACCCTAACCCCGGAACCAGGCAAGCCGAAAGCCAATTTCGCTGCAACTAATATAGGTTGCAGCACTTGGTTCGGCAAATATCTGTGAACGGCGAGTTAACGGTAGCAAACCTGATCTCCCGTGTCAACCTCACTACGACCCTTTGAACGGTTACCAAGGCAGCGTAATTGGCGTGCCCATCCGGCCAGATTACCATCGTAACCGCCGCCCGCGAGCCCTTGCCCCGCGCGGGTTGTCCCGTACCGGGAGCCCGGGGCATAGCGAGCGGGGTATATTGATCGGTATGCCCCTTAGCGAGAAGAAGCTGATTCTCCGGATCCGCCATCTGGCTGAGGGACGGGCATCGGCGGTTTCCGGCACAGTCACAAACATAGTCACTAGCACAGTCACTGGCATAGTCAGTGGCATAGGCGATGACTGCGCCGTGCTGCGCGTTCCGCCGGGACACGAGTTGCTGGTGACGACCGACTTCACCCTTGAGAACGTCCATTTCCGGCGAGACTGGCACCGTCCCGAATGGGTGGGACGGCGCTGCCTGACCCGTGGGTTGAGCGACATTGCGGCGATGGGTGGGGTGCCGCGGGCGGCATTCTTATCGTTGGCCGTTCCGAGCGGCGTTCCTCAGAAGTGGGTCGATCGGTTCCTGCGGGGACTACTGGATCTGGCGGAAGAATTCAAGCTTCCGCTGGCCGGCGGCGACACAGCCGAGTCACCCGGCGGCATTCTGGCGGATATCGTCGTCGTGGGCTCGGTGCCGAAAGGAAAGGCAGTGTTGCGGTCGGGGGCGAAACCGGGCGACCAGATTTATGTGACCGGCGAGTTGGGCGGCTCCGCGGCAGCGCTGGCTCGGCTGGCGGGATCGAAGGCTTTGGGAATGGAGTATTCCAAGTACCTTGGTCCGCAGGCGCGGGTTGCCGTGGGCCAGAGCCTGCGGCGCCGCGGAGTGGCTTCGGCCATGATTGATCTGAGTGACGGGCTTTCCACTGATCTCGAACACATCTGCCAGGAAAGCCAGGTGGGCGCGGAGATCGAGGCGGAGGCGATTCCGCGAGCGCAGCTTCGCCTGGGGAAAGTTGGACGGAAGGTTGGGCGGGGGAAAAAACGAGTCGCGCTGGAGTTGGCATTGCGCGGCGGTGACGATTACGAGCTTCTCTTTACCTCCGGCGCGGCCGTCCCCTCGCAGGTGACGGGAGTTCGCGTGACGCGGATCGGACGAATTGTGCGATCCCCAGGGATGCGGCTGATCGGCGTGGATGGAAAGCGGCAGCCGCTTCAGGCTGCGGGTTGGGAACACTTCAGAGGAGATTTGTAATTTGCAATTTGTAATTTGCAATTTTCCCCCAAGGCCGCGCGCTTCGAGAGACCGCGAACCTCTGAAACCTTGAAACCTTGAAACCTTGCTCCTAAGTGACTTTCGTTACCTGCCCGCGGTGACGACAGAGGATTAGAGTAGGCGCATGAGAAAAGCATCTCTACTCCTTTTACTCCTTGGGTTCAGTCTGGCGATGTTGATTCCAGCTTTCGCCGAGGCGCCGCCGGCGGCTCCGAAGATCGATAACGATTTCGTGCAACGGCAGTTTGGCAAAGAGTTTACGATCCTGCCCGAGATCGCACCGGTGTTCGGCGATCTTGACGGCGACGGTGTGGAAGACGTGGTGATTGCGGCACGCTGCAAGAATCCGATGCTGGATCAAGGCGATCACGATTACAAGGTGATCGATCCGTTTTACGAGTTTTTTGGCTATGGCGACCCCAGAATGACGACCACGGCCGCGTTCAGCGACGCCGATCCGTTACGTCGCGGTTTGGTGGTGCTGATCATTGATGGCGCGGGACCGGACGGCTGGCGCTCGGCACATCCGAAGGCGAAGTACGTGGTGGTGAATTTGCCGTATCGGACGCTCACCGTTCGAAAAATGAAGATGCGAAAAAAGACGATCGAAGCGATCTATATTGAAGAAGCAGGCGACACCGGCGACGCCTCGGCCCTGGTCTTCGACGGCAGAAAATTCCGCTACGTGCCGATGGGCGCGGATATGCAGTAGGAACCAGTTCTCGGTTCTCAGTTCTCAGTTCTCGGTCAAAATCAATCGGCTTTGGATGTAGAGCGGACACTCCTGTCCGCTGCCTTTGCCCTTGATTTTTGCTTTTTCCGGATTAACCCGTGCCGACGGGTGCCCCATCCTTGCGCGTTCTGTGCGCAAGGGTGGGATTCCACGGCACCGTCCTTCTTGGGACTCTCGCGCGCAGCGCCCTACGCCGCCTTCGGTTCTTCCGTCTTCAGATCGCGGAGCAGGCTCTGAAAACCTTTCGCGTAGGAGTCGTGTTTCTTCCAGTCGCTGAAATCGGGAATGAAATATTCGCGAATCTCGCCCGCCAAGTCCTTCCCTTCGTCGGCGTCGAAAAGCTCCCAGTCCCGAATCGCCTCAAACGAAACCAGTCGGACGGGAAACAGCACGCGCTTTTTCTCCGTACGCTCCCGCTTCCGGGCTTTGCGGATTTCAGTCTTTACCCACGGGCTCTTCATGCTGTTCGGCGAAAGGATCAGGAGCAGCCGCTCATATCTTCGGATCGCTTCGTCGATCTGCTCATGGATTTTCTTTCCAGCTTGTATATCGTGCGGCGCGAACCAGCAGCGGACGCCTTTGTTCTGCAAATCCGCGTACAGGCGGTCGGCGAATTCCTGATCTTTGGTGGAATAGCTGATGAAGCAGGAATAGAACTCAATGGGATTCGCAGCCAACGACTTCATGTAGGTAATGAAGTCGTCCGGGATACCACAACCGCGCAGGAACGCCTCAGGGATGTTGCCATTGGACTGAAAAATCGTGTCGATGCCTATTACCGAGGGACCAACGTGGTGTACTGTTTCCAGTCCCTTAACGGCCCTGAGGTCATTGGCGGGTGGCCCAGGCTTTTGATCTCCTTTGTATGACCAATACGGTGGGTGCCCCGTTCTTCGCGCACTTTGCGAAGGGCGGGAACACGAGCGCATGGGCAATGGGTTGTGTGCAGAAGGACAACGGTCGTGTCGGCAGCATCGCTGCCCGCCCTTCATCTTTAATACCGTGGGTGCCCCGTCCTTCGCGTTCTGTGCGAAGGGCGGGTGCCACGGCGAATGTTGCGGCGACAGCGGAGAAATACAACGGAGCACTGACTGGGCTTACAGCAAGCAGAAAGGCGCGTTCGCTTGCAACACCAACAAGTGCAATGCCTTCGTGGGGGACGTAACCAAGGAACCGGGGGGGTACCCCATACGAATTTGTTAGTAACGCAAAATTAAATATGCCGGAATTCATCCCGGCAGTTGCCATCCGACCCTGCTTTTCCTCCGAATACTGCGGTGAACTCGGCATTCGGCCAGTCGCTGTGGTGAAATAGGATTTACGATGACAACCAAGTCAGCGGCACTGCGCCGCAAACTCAAAGCGGTTGAGCGCGACGTTCATGGATTGTGGCAAATCCTGAAGGCGCTGGTGTCTACCGACCATCCTCTGCTGGCGCACCTTATTCCTATACGGCGCTGCAATCTGGCTTGCACTTACTGCAATGAGTTTGATGATTTTTCTAAGCCCGTGCCTACCGACTTGATGTTGCGGCGCGTGGATCGGCTGAAAGATCTGGGCACTTCCGTGATTACGATCAGCGGCGGCGAGCCGATGCTGCATCCGCAACTGGATGACATTATTCACCACATGCGTCGACGGCGGATTGTTTCGGGGCTGATTACTAACGGCTATCTGCTGACTGCCGACCGCATACAACGGCTGAATCGCTCGGGGCTGGAGTGGTTGCAGATTTCGATTGATAACGTGAATCCTGACGAGGTTTCCAAGAAAAGCCTGAAGGTGCTTGACCGGAAGCTGCAGTTGCTGGCCGAACACGCGGAATTTCATGTGAATATTAATTCGGTGGTGGGCAGCGGAGTGAGCCATCCGCAAGACGCGCTTACGATTGGCACGCGGGCACTGGAGCTGGGATTCAGCTCGACTATCGGAATCATTCACGACGGCTCGGGGCAGGTGCAGCCGTTGAACGACGAAGAACGGCGCGTGTATCACGAGATGAAGAACCTGGAGAAACGCAGCTTCACTCGGGTGAATGCGTTTCAGGACAACATTGCTTTGGGACGTCCGAATCAGTGGCGGTGCCGTGCAGGGGCGCGCTATCTCTATATTTGCGAGGACGGGCTGGTGCATTACTGCTCGCAACAGCGCGGGTATCCGGCGATTCCTTTGGAGAAATATACGATTGCGGATATGCGGCGGGAGTTTCATACGGAGAAGGCGTGCGCTCCGCATTGCACGGTGTCGTGCGTGCACCAGGTGTCGGTGCTGGATGCCTGGCGGGCTCCGCAATGGCCGGCGGCGGAGCCGGCTAGTGGATTGGTGCATATCGAGTAAGGCAGTTTTCAGTTCTCAGTTCTCAGTTCTCAGTAACCCCCCGAGAGTTGAATGGCGAAATCCCGCAAGGGTCAAATGTCCCCAAATCTTGAAGGGGAACAAATGCAGCCAGGAACTACTGCGGCCCAAATTCTGAGAACTGGGGACTGAGAACTGCCTTAGAACGTTGTGGCCACGGTGAAGCGGAAGGTCTTTCTTGGTTCGAGAAGGGTGAACTTCGATCCCAGGGTTGAGAGCGTGGTGTGGTAGGTATAGAGGCCCGCGGCGCCGTCGGGGAACATATCGCGATTGATGGGCACAAACGGCGTGGCAGTGCCATCGAGGCGCAGCGCGTTGTAGGCGTAGTAGATGCGGAAGGGCGCGTTGACGACCGGAAGAAACGTCTGCAATTCAAGCCCAGTGGACATGCGCGCCACCCAATTGGTGCCTGGAACCGAGGTGAGATGCTGCGAGATGGAGGGGAGGCCGTTGGTGCCAAGCAGCTGTCCGCCCTGGCAGGAGTATGCCGTAGTCAGTGTCGGACAGCCGTATAGAGTGCTCTGCAAATTCTGGAACTCGACGGGGTTGATCTGCAACTGCGAGGTACGGAGGATGGGATCGGTGCCCAAGTCGACAAAAGGCGCGACGGCGACGGGACCGGCGATGGTGATGCGGTATTCAAGGTTGCCGTGGATACTCAGATCGCCGCCGGGAGTTACGAGTTGCGAGTAGGGAACGGGAATACTCCAACAGTTCGCGACGCAGGCTCCGCCGGAACCGGTTAGCACCGGAAACCGGGGGTTGGCGGCAACGAAGGTCCCATCGGGGTTCCTGAGGGCCACGGTCTGGGTGCTGGGGAGGTAGGCGATGGGAGAGACGGTGCGGATGTCGAAACCGCGCAGATCATTCTCGCCGCCGAGATAGGCACGCTCGAAGGGGGGGGCAACAATCCCGCCATAGCCCGTGATAAACGAAGCCTGCAGGTTATAACCGAGGGCGTTGCGGCGCTTCTGCATGGGAAAAAATTGTTTGAACTGGACGATGGGGCGGATCGTGTGCACGGTGCCGCCGAGGCCGGCGAACTCGCCGCCGATGAACAGGCTCTTGCCATGGTGAGGCGCGTAATAGGAATCGAGAGTGTTCATGCTGAAGCTGGGGGTGATCTTACTGGTGATGATGCCGTTGAGCGCGTTGGGGCCGGTGATGCCTCGGAAGTTGAGATTCTCGAACAAGAGCTTGGAGGCATTGCTGACGGCGACCAGCGAAGAGCGGTCGAAGGAATAGCTGATGCCAAGGCGCTTGAAGGAACGGCGGAGGGGATAGCTAATAGTCCCGCTAAAGCCGGTACTAGATTGGGAGTAGTTCTGCAGGTTCTGGAGATAGGCCGAGGGCAGGTTCAGATTTTGTCCGCTTAAGATGGCATACTGCCGGGCTTGGTCATAGTTGGTTTTCCGGGCATAGACGTTGAAACCGGCCTGGATGGGGCGGTCAAACAAGTAGGGTTCGGTGAATCCGAACACGATGTCGCGCTGGCGGCTGCCGAGGCTGGCCTGAACGGAGAGCGTCTCGCCCAATCCAAGAAAGTTGTTGGTGCTGTAATTGAGGCCGACGAATGCGCCGGCCAGACCGCTGACGCCGCCTTGCAGTCCGATGCTGTTCTTACCCTTTTCGTGGACTTTCAAGGTGAGATCGACGGTGCCATTCTTTTCGTCGAGATGGCGTTCGGTGGTATTGGGATCGTCGGGCTTGAGCTGATCGAAATAGCCGAGCTGGTTGAGTCGCAGCAGGCTGAGTTCCCAGAAATGCGAATTGTAGATCTGGCCCTCTTCCAGGGCAATTTCGCGGCGGATGACTTTATCGCGGGTGGTGGTGTTGCCCTGGAACTCGATGCGGCGAACGTAGAACTGTTTGCCTTCGTCCACGTCGATGATCAGATTCACGATCTTCTTCTCGTCGTCGAACTTGGTGTCGGGGACGGAAGTGAAGTTGATGTAGCCGGCCTGGCCATAGGCTTTGCGAAGGTTTTCCAGACCCTTGGCGACTTTTTCGCGGCTGAAGATTTCGCCGTCCTTCATGGGGAAAAGACTGCGCAGCGCGGCGGCGCTGGAGATGGCTTTATTGTTCTTGAAAGTGATGGTGCCGAGATGGTAGCGGTCGCCCTCCTCGATGGGCATGGTGATGTCGACGGATTTTCCCAGCCCGCCCTGGACCCACGGAACATGGAACCCGGTGTGTCCGGTGTCATGGATCTCGGTCTTAGGGTCGTCGACCAGCACCTTGAAGTAGCCGCGGTTCTGGTATTCGGCGCGGACGCGTTCGGTATCTTCCTCGAGTTTGGTGGCATCGTAGGTCTTGGCGAAAAGGTTTTCCAGAAAGATGGAGTGCGGGATGCCAATGGGCTTGAGGTTCTTCATGGCCGCACGCAGGGTGCGGTCCGGGACGTGTCGGTTGCCACGGAAGCGGATACGGCCCACTTTAACCTTGGGCCCCTCCTTGACTACGAACGTGACCCCGACGGCATTGGGCGGGATGTCGCGCTTTTCGGTGCGGATGGTGGCGAACTGACGGCCGTGTTCGGAGAGCAATTCCTTCAAGACAACTTCGGCCTTCTTGATCTTGGTGGGATCGTACTGGCTCTCCACGGAGAGTCCGACCTTGCGCTCCTTGAACCGGTCGAGCACGTCGCTGGTAGAAACCGCATTCAGACCGGTGTAGTTGATTTCGCGGATGGTCGGGCGCTCTTTGAGGTAAATGTGAAGGATCCAACCTTTTTCGTTCTGCTCGCGCTCAAAGCGGATGTCCTCAAAGTAGCCTGTATTCCAGAGAGCGTTGAAATCTCGTTCGATGGCGGCGGGGTCATAGACGTCGCCGGCTTTGCTGAAGATGCGAGCCCTGACCGTGTCGGCAGGGATGCGGCGATTGCCGTGGACAACGATGGCAACGATGAGATCCTGCTGGCCGATAACCGGAGCCGCCAGCAGCAAAAGCGCCAACAGGACGAGCAGGAGATTGCAGGCAGCGCTCCGCCTCCAAACACTCTGGGTAGAAGAAGATGGAGACCGAACCGGCTCTCTCTGCGGGCCCGTGTTGTGGCCAAGTCGCGGGGCCCACACAGGGATGACCTGATGACGGCAATGAATTGCAACTACCTCGAAAAACTAGAGTTAGGAAAACGGTAATTATACGGTAGAGAGCGAGAACCGTCCAAGGACGGGACGAAGTTCGCTCTCATTTCACTGCGAGAGTCACGCCCGAAAAAGTTCTACCTCAACACAGACGGAATAAAACGTCGCCGCGTTGCCCATGTCGGTAAGTTTTTCTGAGGTTAGCACGTTGATATTGACGCCGCCGGAACTGAATCGCGCCCAATCGAGCCGCGCGGCCACCACTCCAGGCCGCACTGAGCCGTTAACCAGGGCTTGGAGGACAATTTCGCCGCGCGCGTTGAACGCGCGAACCCGGTCGCCATTGCGGATGCCGCGCGCCTCGGAATCCGTCGGATGCATCTCGAGATCCCCAATCCCAGATTCCATCTGGCGGACGGACGGGAGATTGGCGAAGGTCGAGTTGAGATGGTTGTCGGGCTTGCGGGCGAGAAGTTCCAGTGGGAAGCCCGCGGCTTTCGATCCAGATCCGTTTCGCGACTCGTCGGGCGGCGTAAAGGCGACAACTGGATCGAGCCCCTGACGCTTCAGCGTCTCACTGTAGAACTCGGCTTTACCGCTTGGCGTCGGGAAATTGCCTTGGGCGAAGGGAAGAAAGGGGGATACATTTTCCGCCGAGCTTCTCCCCACACTATTTGGGGCGGTGAAATTCAGGCGGATGCTATGCTCCTGTTCCAAGCGCTCGCGGGTGATTCCTTTGAGCCTGGGGTTCGGCGACTCCAGGGCGCGGTCGATCATGGAATCTACCGTCTCGCGAAAACATTCGTCTTCAAAACCCATGCGCTCGGCGAGTGCGCGGAACGTCTCGACGTTGGACCGGCATTCGCCGAGCGGATCCATCGCCCGATTGGACACCTGGAGGTAGTAGTGGCCGTACGCCGTCTGCAAGTCTTTGTGCTCGAAAAAAGTGGTGGCGGGCAGCACGATGTCGGCGTAGTCGGTTGTGTCGGTGAAGAACTGCTCGTGGACGACCGTGAAAAGGTCGGGGCGCTTTAATCCGCGGACGACTTCGTTGTGGTTGGGACAGACCGCCGCGGGATTCGAGTTGTAAACGAACAGCGCCTGGATGGGTGGCGCGGTGAGCGAGTTCAGCGCAGTGCCGAGTTGCACCATGTTGACGATGCGGGCGGGGCGTCCCAACGCCTTTTCCATCAACTCGGGCATCCTAAGGGCTGCGGTGTTCAAAGCGAAAGCTCCGCTGGTCGAGAGCTGGAGTCCGCCGCCAAGTTCTTTCCACGATCCAATCAGGCAGGGGAGCATGGTGACGGCGCGCATGGACATCCCGCCGCGGTCCGAGCGCTGGATGCCGTAGTTGACGCGGATCACCGACGGACGCTCGGTTGCGTATTCCCGCGCGAGCTTGCGGATGTCAGCGGCAGAAATGCCGGTCCAACAAGCGACTTTTTCCGGCGGATATTCCAGTGCGCGAGCCTTCAGGTCTTCGAACCCCACGGTGTAGCGCGAAACGTAATCGGCGTCGAAAAGATTTTCGCTGATGATAACGTTCATCAGGCCGAGCGCGAGAGCGGCATCAGTGCCGGGATTGATTGGCAGGTACCAGTCGGCGCACTTCGCTGTGCGTGTGCGATAGGGATCGATGACGACGAGCTTCGCGCCCTGGCGGCGAGCTTCTTCGATGAAGGGCCAGAGATGAACGTTGTTGCCATGAATGTTCGATCCCCAGGCAATGATGTAACGCGAATGCACAAACTGCTCGGGTTCGGTACCCATCTTGATGCCGATCACCGATTGCAGGCCCGCCTCGCCAGCGTCGGAGCAGATGGTTCGCTCCAGTTGCGAAGCGCCCAGGCGGTGGAAGAAACGGCGGTCCATGGACGCGCCGTTGAGGGCGGCAATTGTGCCGCCGTAGGAATAGGGCAGGATGGCTTCGGGGCCGTGTTCGGCGATGATGCTGCGGAAGCGCTGCGTAATTTCGTCGAGCGCTTCGTCCCAGGAAATGCGTTCGAAAGCCGATTCCGTCGATGGAGCGACGGGCGCCCCCGCCCGTCCAGACGAAGATCCCTTCGGCCCGACGCGTCGCATCGGATATAGCACACGGTCGGGCGAGTACACGCGGTCCAGATATTTAGCAACCTTGGCGCACAGGAATCCGCGGGTAACGGGATGCTGGGGATCGCCCTGGATTTTGGTGGCGCGGCCGTCTTCGATGGTGATCAAGACGCTGCAAGCGTCTGGGCAGTCGTGCGGGCAGGCGGCGTGGACGACGCGCTTCATCTCCCGATTATAAGGTCGATTCGGGGCAGCGGCTCCGCCGACTTGTGGAAGCGAACCGGGAGCCATAAAAGGGTATCGTGCATTGCGGGCGTCTGAGGATTCAAAAAGCGGACAGGAGTGTCCGCTCTATACGAGCATTACTTGAACTCCAGCACTTCCTTTTCTTTGGCTTTGCTCATTTCTTCCATCTTCTTGATTTCGTCGTCGGTAAGCTTTTGGATTTCGTCGAGCGCGCGCTTCTCATCGTCCTCGGCGATTTTCTTGTCTTTCAGCGTTTTCTTGATAGCGTCATTGCCGTCGCGACGGATGTTGCGCACCGCGGTGCGGTGCTCTTCGAGAATCCGGTGCAGGTGCTTGACCATATCCTTGCGACGCTCTTCGGTGAGCGCGGGAATGGGCACGCGCACCAGTTTGCCGTCGTTCATCGGATTGAGGCCGAGGTCGGCACTGCGGATGGCTTTTTCGATGGCCCCAAGCTGAGACGGATCGAAGGGCTGCACTGTAATCATCTGCGGCTCGGGCGCGTGAATCTGGGCGATCTGGTTGAGCGGCATCTGCGACCCGTAGTAATCGACGGAAACGGTGTCGAGCATGTGAACGTTCGCTCGGCCGGTGCGCGTGGCAGCCATTTCACGGCGGAAATCTTCCACCGCCTTGTCCATGCGCGTCTTAAGCTGTGCGAAGACTTCTTTCAGGGCAGGATGAGCCATAGCTCGGGGCTCCTAGTATGCATCAGAATCAAAACTGTAGATTATAGCAAGGCAGGTCAGAGGTCAGATTGCAGAGGTTAGAACCCTAGGGATACGTCTTGGTTCTTACCTCTGCAATCTGACCTCTCACCTCTGACCTTTCCTAAGCGCTTACCAGCGAGCCGATCTTTTCACCGAGCACTACTCTTCGAATATTGCCACGCTGGTTCAGGTTGAAAACTATGATGGGCAGATTATTGTCTTTGCACAACGAGATGGCGGTCGAGTCCATCACCTTGAGGCCCTGTTTCAGCACGTCCATGTAGGTGAGGGTCTCAAACTTCTTGGCATCCTTCACTTTCATCGGGTCGGCATCGTAAATGCCGTCCACTTTGGTGGCTTTGAGGATGGCATCGGCTTTAATTTCCATGGCGCGCAGGGAGGCGGCCGTGTCGGTCGAGAAATATGGGTTGCCGGTGCCGCCGGCGAAGATGACGACGCGTCCTTTTTCAAGATGCCGGATGGCGCGGCGCCGGATGAAGGGCTCGGCCACCTGGTTCATCTCGATGGCCGTCTGCACACGGGTGAACACGTTCTGCTTCTCCAGCGCGTCCTGCAATGCCAGGGAATTAATAACGGTGGCCAACATGCCCATATGATCGGCGGAAACGCGATCCATGTTCCGCGCCTGGTCGGCGACGCCGCGGAAGAAATTGCCGCCGCCTACGACGATGGCCATCTGGATGCCGAGATTGTGCACATCGGCGAGTTCGGCTGCGACTTCATGAATGCGGATGGTATCGACGCCGAAACCTTGCGTGGCAGCCAGGGCTTCGCCGGAGATTTTTAGCAGGATGCGCTTGAAGATCGGTGCCGGCATGAAAAAGCAGGTCCTTCCCCTTCGGCTACGCTCAGCGTCAGGATGACAATCACCTACAAGGGAGGATAAATCAAAAGGAGCGCCGCAGCGCCCCTGAATTATTCAGCCCCTACTTGGCAGCCGGAGCGGGCGCAGCGCCGCCCTCGTCTGACGGATTGTCCGGCTTGGTGCTGGTGAAGGCGACAGTGGCGGTTGCATCGCCCACTTTGAAGCGGGCAAAGCGCCGCACCGCGATGTTCTCGCCGAGCTTGCCGACCTTGGCGGCAATAAGCTGCGAGATGTTGATGGTCTGATCCTTGATGAAGGGCTGCTCGAGCAGGCAGACCTCTTCGTAGAACTTTTCCATCTTGCCGGCCACGATCTTTTCGATCACGGGCGCGGGCTTGCCGGTGGCGGCAGCCTGCGCGCGATAAATGTCTTTCTCGCGCTCGAAGGCTTCCGGGGTAACGTCTTCTTTCCGGACAAACTTCGGATCGCTGGCCGCAATGTGCATGGCGATGTCGTGGACCAGTTCCTTGAAGTCTTCGGTGCGCGCGACGAAATCGCTTTCGCAGTTGACCTCGACCAGTACACCAATCTTTCCGCCAGCGTGAATGTAGTGCGCCACCGAGCCTTCGCTGGTCACGCGGGTCGCTTTCTTGGCTGCAACCGACACACCTTTCTTGCGCAAAAGAACGATCGCTTGCTCGAGGTCGCCTTTGGCTTCGGTGAGGGCGCTCTTGCAGTCCATCATCGGCGCTCCGGTTTTTTCGCGGAGCTCTTTTACTTGTGCAGCGGAAATGTTTGCCATAATCGTGCTCATTAAATTTTTCCTTGGTGAAACTTGCTGTTATAAAACTCGACCCGCGCACAGGCGAGCTGCGCGGGTCAAATGTTGTCCTTGCGAACTCACAAGCCAGCCCCTGAAGGGGCGTCCAATTTCGCAAGGCTTGCGGTATCGCTAAAGCGATACCCTGATACGAACCTCGCGAATGCGAAACACGCGGATGCGAACCCAGTTTGGTTCACAACTCAATCAACTAGAAGCGGCGCGTCTCGGCCTGGAGTTCGTCCACGTCTTCGGTGGCGGCTGAGGGACGCTTGCGCGTGCCTTTGCCGAGCACGTCTTCCATGCGAATCTCTTCCCCTTCGAGGCCCGTGCCTTCGGGTCCCGCAGCGGGAGCGGCAGTTGCGCCTTCAGCCACGACTTCGGCAAACACGATTTCAGCGTCCGGAGTTGCGACCACCGGTTCGGGCGTTGCTGCCGCCTGAATGTCGGCCATCTGCTTGTCGTCCCTGGCATGGACGCCCTCGGCAATCGACTCCGAAATCTTCGAAGTGAACAGACGGATCGCCCGTAGTGCGTCGTCGTTGCCCGGGATCACGTAATCCACTTCGCTCGGGTCGCAGTTGGTATCTACCACGGCGACCACGGGAATGCCCAGCTTGCGCGCTTCGCGCACCGCGATCTGCTCTTTATTCGAATCGATGACGAAAATCGCATCCGGCAAACGCGTCATGTTCTTGATGCCGGCGAGATTGGCCTGTAAGTGCTTGCGCTCGCGCTCGAGCTTGATGACTTCTTTCTTCGGAAGCAGATCGTAGCGGCCATCGGTGGCCATTTCGTCGAGTTCCTTGAGCCGCTTCACGGATTTCTGTACCGTGATCCAGTTGGTCAGCAGGCCACCCAGCCAGCGCTGATTCACGTAGAACATCGAGCAGCGCTGCGCCTCTTCGGCAATTGCGTCCTGCGCCTGGCGCTTGGTGCCCACGAAGAGGACGATTCTGCCCTCGGCGGCCAGGTCTTGCACAAACTTCGACGCTTCTTTGAACATCTTGAGCGTCTTCTGCAGATCGATAATGTAGATACCGTTGCGCTCGCCAAAGATATATTCCTTCATCTTTGGGTTCCACCGCTTGGTCTGATGCCCGAAGTGAACGCCGGCTTCGAGCAACTCCTTCATTGTGATATTCGCCAATCAACCTCCTCAGTTGGTCTGCATCCGGGGTGTGGCAGTGGTCAGTGGCCAGTGGTCAGTTGCCAGTGAAGATCCACTGGATACTGGCTGCTGGCAACCGGCAACTGCATTTTCCGGATTGCCATTCCCGTCCACCCCGCCTCATGGGGGAGGTGGGGGGATGAATTTTACAACAGCTATCAGCCGTCAGCACTCAGCCTTCAGCTAGAACCAAAACCTTACCGCTTCGAGAACTGGAACCGTTTCCTTGCGCCTTTTTGTCCGTACTTCTTGCGCTCTTTGGCGCGCGGGTCGCGAGTCACCATGCCTTCGGCCTTGAGCTTGGCCCGCAGTTCCGCATTAAATTCCATGAGCGCGCGCGTGATGCCGAGGCGCACCGCGTCGGCTTGCCCAGCGACTCCGCCGCCGCAGACGTTTGCCAGCACGTTGAAGTTGGCGGTAGTGTCAGTCGAGACCAGTGGCGACTTGGCGGCGATGCGCTGCGAGGGCGTCACAAAGTATTCTTCAAACACTCTGCCGTTGACCTTGAACTCGCCGCTGCCAGGACGAAGAAAAACGCGCGCGATCGCCGCCTTGCGGCGGCCGGTTCCGTAATATTGAACTGTTTCTGCCATGTTTAGCTTCTGGCTTCTTGCTGCCGGCTTCTAGCCACCTGAGGGCGAAGACAGCGCCTTCCACCAATCAACCTTTCCAAATATCTTTCAGAAAAATCTCTCTTGCTGCAATCGCGACTCGCTCGCTAGAAGCAAGTGGCCAGCAGCTTCCTACGCAAACACTTTTGCTTCCGGCTTCTGCGCTTCGTGCGGATGCTTGTCGCCGCGGTAAACCTTCAGCTTGGTAAACATCTGCTTCCCCAGCTTGTTCTTGGGAAGCATGCGCGACACGGCGTCTTCAATCACCAGTTCCGGCTTGCGGACCATGCGCTTCTTCAATTCTTCGGACCGGATTCCGCCGGGATATCCGGTGTAGTGCTGATAGAGCTTCTGGTCCGCCTTCATGCCTGTGATCTTGATCTTCTCGGCATTGATGATTACCACGTGGTCGCCGGTATCGATGAACGGCGTGTACTTCGGATTTTCTTTGCCGATCAGAATGCGAGCTACGCGCGAGGCCAACCGTCCGAGCGGAAGCCCGGTAGCATCCACGACAAACCACTTGCGCGTAATATCTCCCTCTTTGGGGAAATAGGTTGACATCGGAAATCTCCCAGAAATTAAAAAACGCTATAACAATGAAGACCGCTGAGTGCCCGTGATCCTAAATGCCGTAACCATGATCTATCGATCTAACGTCTATCGAATCATGATCTATCCACGCAGAACGCGCGCTAGGTGTTCCAGGCGGGCAGCCGCAGGACTTCCAAAGACATTTAGAATAGCCCAGCCCTGTAGCCCTTGTCAACGACTTGTGCTCGCAAAGTCCTGTATCTTTAGGACAATACCCGCAAATCAAAAAAGTTTGCCCTGGTCATAAGCATTAAATCCTGCGGCGAATTGCAGCCCGCATCAGCGCCTCTGACGCGGATGGCGGAAACACTCGACCGCGTGGTCGTTGACCATTCCGGTGGCCTGCATGAAGGCATAGCAGATGGTCGAGCCGACGAAGTTGAAGCCGCGTTTCTTCAAATCCTTGCTCATAGCGTCCGATTCAGCGGTGCGCGCCGGAAGTTTCTCGCCCAATCGCCATGCGTTCACCAGTGGTTTCCCATCGACAAACTGCCAGATGTAGCGATCGAACGAGCCAAACTCCTTTTGCACCGCCAGAAGTGCCTTGGCATTCCGTATTGCCGAAGCGATCTTCAGGCGGTTGCGGACGATTCCGTCATCGCGCAGCAGCCGCTGCGTCTTTTGCCGGTCGTAGCGAGCGATTTTCTTTGCGTCGAAGCCATCAAAGGCGGCGCGATATTTTTCGCGCTTCTTGAGAATCGTGTCCCAGCTGAGCCCGGCTTGCGCGCCCTCCAGAATCAAGAACTCAAACAGCACGCGGTCGTCGTGTTGCGGGACGCCCCACTCCTGGTCGTGATAAAGAATGGAGAGATCGTTGCTGGGCCAGGCGCAGCGGACAACATTTTTCTTCGGTGCTTTCATCGGTGAAAACCGGCTCTCGACGCCTCACGCCGCTTTCTTGCCGGCGAGAACGCCGTCAATCATGCGCAGCTCCTCGGCTGAGAATTTCAGGTTCTTCAGCGCGGCCACATTGTCGTCCACCTGCGACACTTTGCTCGTGCCGACGAGCGCGCTGGTGACGCGCGGATCGCGCAGCACCCATGCGACCGCCATTTCGGCCAGCGTCTGCCCGCGCTGCCTGGCGATTTCATTCAACGCGCGAACCTTGGCAAGCGTCGCTTCCCCAATGTCCTTTTTCTTCAGAAAGAAATCGCGCGCGGCGCGCGAGTCGCTGGGAATTCCATTTAGATAGCGATCGGACAAGAGTCCCTGGGCGAGCGGGCTGAAGACGATCGCTCCCACGCCTTCTTTCTCCAGCACATCGAGCAGTCCCTGCTCCGGGTCGCGCACGAACATCGAATACTTTGGCTGATGAATCAGGCACGGCGTTCCGAGAGCGCGCAGAATCTTCACTGCCTCGGCGGTCTGCTTAGCGTTGTAGGCGGAAATGCCGGCGTAGAGCGCTCGTCCCGAGCGTACGGCCGTATCAAGCGCTCCGAGCGATTCTTCCATCGGCGTGTCGGGATCGGGACGGTGATGATAGAAGATGTCCACATAATCGAGCCCCATGCGTTTCAGGCTCTGATCGAGGCTGGCCAGCATATACTTGCGCGAGCCCAGATTTCCATAGGGCCCGGGCCACATATCCCAGCCGGCCTTGGTCGAGATGATGAGTTCGTCGCGGTAGGAAAGGAAATCCTTCTTCAGGATTTGGCCGAAAGTTTCTTCCGCCGATCCGTAGGGAGGGCCGTAATTATTGGCGAGATCGAAATGCGTGATGCCGAGATCGAAGGCGCGGCGCAGCATGGCGCGGGAATTTTCAAAGTTGTCTACTCCGCCGAAGTTGTGCCACAGTCCGAGCGAAACGGCGGGAAGTTGAATGCCGCTGCGCCCCGAGCGGCGATATTGCATGGAATCGTAACGCTGGTTATCTGCTACATACATGCTGCATCTCCCTCAGCGCCTAAAGGCGCATTCCTACATGCAATGCGTTCGGCATGCCTGAAGGCATGCCCTGATACGAACCGTTTTGAGTTGCAAGTTTCTTGACTGGCGATCCTTAGATTGGCAATCATTGACTGGCGATCATTTTACGAGGTCAGTCGTATTTTTCGTAACGGATCGAAGTGCGATCCCAGCCTAGACTCTTCAGCAACTCGCGGTTTGCCTTGACCATCTTGTCGAGGCCGCAGATGTAGGCGTGCATGTCGGTGCGGGCTCCAACGATTTCTGCCAGATGTTGTTGCACGTAGCCTCGCAGGCCTTTCCATTCCGCAGAAGCGCGGCTTAACGTGGGCAGGAAATGAAAGTTAGCGTGCTCGGCGGCCAGACGTTCGAACTCCTCACGATAATAAATGTCCTGTTCGCGGCGCGCGCCGAAGAGCAACCAGAATTGGCGTCCCTGATGACGGTCGCTTTCCGCCAGCAGCCAGTGCAGCATGGAGCGGAAGGGCGCTATGCCGGTTCCGGTGGCGATGAACACGGTGTCGCGCAGGGGCGGGCGCAAAATGAAATCGCCAAGCGGCCCCTGAAACGCGATCTCAGCGCCTTCGTCGAGACCGCAGAGATGGTTGGACATGAATCCATCCTGCACGCGATTCAGGCAGAAGGCGACATGTCCGTTGCCGGAGGGCGGCGACGCGATCGAATAGGCGCGGGTCATCTCCTCGCCATCGGGAGTCATGGCCCTCACCGAGAGCCATTGCCCTGGAACAAAGCCGAAGCGAGTTACTCCGTTCACTTCGAGTTCGAGGTGCTTGGTAAACTCGGAGAGCGGGACGGAGCGAACGAGGCGTGCGTCGAAGGTTTTAAATTGAGCCATCGTTCAATTAGATGATGGCAGACGGTTGCAGGACGCTCCGGGCGCGCACACCGTCGACGTACGTTCCGGCGCTGGATTTCGAATTCGAGTTTAACCCATGCGGCTATGGCCCCGAGATCCGCTGCGATGACACTGCCTGAATTCTTGCCTTCGCCGTCGAGCACTGCGCCGCAGAGTGCGCAGAGAGAAAGAGAAGATGAATTCGAGTTCTTGTGCGCTTTGACGGGCACGAATCTTCCCATGGAGCGCCGCGCGCGCATTGCGAATTGGAATCTCGCAGCGCTCGACTGGAGCGAATTTGTTTCTCTGGCGGAGCACCATGGCGTTCTCCCGCTTGTGGCCCGAAATCTGATCGGGCTTTTTGGCGTCGAACCTGGTCACGCCGAAGCTGGTCGCGTCGAAGCCGCGCGCGGGCTTCCACCGGAAATCGAGCGCTCGCTGCGGTCTGCCTACGAAGCGAACCTGCGGCGCAGCTTATGGTTCACCTCCGAACTGGCGCGCATCATGCGGCACTTCGAGCGCAAACAGTTGCGGGTGATTCCATACAAGGGGCCGGTGCTGGCGCAATCGGTTTATCTCGACGTGGGGCTGCGAAGCTTTTCGGATCTCGACTTCCTGATTTCTTCCGGCGACTTCGAGAGCGCTAAGCAGGCCCTTGCCGAAATTGGATATCACCCATCTGCGGTTCTCACTCCGGCGGTCGAGCGGTTCTGGCTGCGCACCGGCAACGAGCGTTCGTTTGACGGCGCACCGGGAAAGAACCTCGTCGAATTGCAGTGGACGCTGCTGCCGCACTTTTATGCGGTCGATTGTCATTTGAACGATCTGCGCGTCGAAGACCTGCTGGTGCGCGCTGGCCGCACTGTTGTGGGCGGGTGCGAGGTGCCATGCCTGTCTCCCGAAGATTCGCTGCTGGTGCTGTGTGTGCATGCCGCGAAGCATCTTTGGATGCGACTGATTTGGCTTTCGGACATTGCGGAGACTTTGCGGGCTCAGACTCAAGCCCAGACAATCGACTACGCGCTGTTATTTTCTCGCGCACGGGCGCTGGGGATCGTTCGGATTCTTGGCGTGAGTTTTTGGCTGGTGGAAAACTTATTTCGGGTTGAGATTCCCAAACCTGCGGAGGAAATCATTGCAGACGATACTCGCGCGCCCGCCTTCGGGCGCGAATTCGCCGAGCGGCTCGCTCGCGGCGCGGCCTATGATTTTGAATCCACAGAATACTTCCGGCTGATCCTGAAACTGCGCGAGCGGCGCGGCGACCGCTGGCGATATGTCTGGCGACTGGTGTGGACGCCGGGCGTGGGAGATATCGCGGCCGTGCGATTGCCGGAAGCGCTTTTTCCTTTTTATCGGATCGTGCGGATGGGGCGACTGATGCGGAAGTTGGTCTCCTGACCGAGACTTGGATTCGCTGCGCCGCAAGCGGGTGCTGAGTCGTTCAGCCGAGCGAGGGGCGCTCCACTAATGCAATTCGCCGTCGCCCGGCGCGATGTCTGGCGTGTCGACTTTCCGCGCGACTGCCGTATTTCCTCGAGCCGGCGCTGGCTGAAATTCGCCCGGATCTTTGCCGGCCAGCGCGACGGTCATGAACTGCATCCAGATGGGCAGGGCGGCGCGGGCTCCCGTCTCTTTCTCGCCGAGAGACTTTTTTTCGTCGTAGCCGATCCATACTCCGCAGGTCAGGGAGGGAGAAAAGCCGACGAACCACGCGTCGGTGAAATCATTAGTGGTTCCCGTCTTACCGGCCAGCGGATACGGCATTTTGGCGGCCGCGATGGCGGTGCCATGGAGCACGACCTCCCGCAGCATGGATGTCATGACGCGCGCGGTGCGCGCACTGACTACGTCTTTGATGTCGGAAAAATCTTCTTCCAGAACGCGGCCTTCGTAGTCGGTGACGGCGGTGATGTAGCGTGGAGCGACGCGCACTCCGTCATTCGGAAACACACTGAAGGCAGAGGTCTGCTCGAGCGGCGTGATCTCCGCCGAACCGAGCGCCACCGGAAGGTAGGCGGGAATGTTGGCAGTAATGCCGAAGCGGTGCGCATAGTCGATCACAGTCTTAATGCCGATGCGATCGGCCAGCTTGAGCGCGGGAATATTTCTGGACTGGGCGAGCGCGCGACGCAGCGTGATCGTTCCCTCAAATTTGGCGTCGTAGTTGTGCGGCGCATAAGGGCCGGAGGCGGTTTGAAAAGTTACCGGCGCGTCCAGAATGGTGTCGTCGGGGCTGCCACCCTGATCGATGACGGCGGTGTAGACGTAGGGCTTGAACGACGACCCAACCTGCCGCAGCGCCTGCGTGGCGCGGTTGAACTTGGAGAGATTGAAATCGCGGCCGCCGACCATAGCCTTGATTTCTCCGGTCGCATTATCGATTGCGACCAGCGCTCCTTCGGCTCCTGAATCCTGCTCCAGACTGACGCGCGATTTTCCGCCCGCATCGAGCGTGAGCACTTTGATGTAGACGATGTCGCCGGTGTGAAGAATGTCGGGAAGTTTGAATTTGGGCTTCAGCTTCAGCCATGCCAAATCGGCCGGCGAGAGCGTGGCCGTGCGCTGGCCGAAGCGAATTTCGGCGGCGGCCGGTGAGACTTGTGTGACTAGCGCGTGCAGGTATCCATTTACTTCCGGCTCTTCATCCCAATCTGGATCGACATACTTGTCGAGCTTTTGACCCTGCGCAATTACATTCAGGAGTTGGGCGCGCCAACCGTGCCGGCGCTCGTAGGCGGCGAGGCCATCGAGCAGCGACTGGCGCGCCGATTTCTGTAGATCCATATCGAGCGATGTGTAAACCCGCAACCCTCCCTGGAGTACCTGGTCGCTGCCGTACTTCGCTTCGAGATACCGTCGGATCTCTTCCACATAGTGCGGAGCCAGCGAATTCTGGTCCTTCTGCAAGTCGAGCACGATGGGCTTGCTCTTCGCCTCCGAAGCCTGGGCCGCGGTAATCTTGCCGTCCTCAAGCATGGCGTTGAGCACGAGGTTGCGCCGGAAGCGGGCGCGTTCCGGATGGTTGATCGGCGAATAGTATTGCGGAGCCTTGGGAAGACCCGCTAGCAGCGCGGCTTCCTCCAGCTTTAGTTGCCTGGCCGGCTTGCTGAAATAGTATTCCGAAGCGGCTTCATAGCCGTAGGCGCCGTGGCCGAGGAAAATCTGGTTGGCATAGAGCGTGAAGATCTGAGGCTTGGTGAAGCGGCGCTCGATCTGAATGGCGAGGAGCGCCTCCTGCACCTTGCGATAAAACGAGCGGTCGGGAGAGAGAAAAAGATTGCGGGCGAGTTGCATGGTGAGCGTGGACGCTCCCTGTACTTTCCCGCCCGATTCGATATCGCGATAGGCTGCGCCTACGATGCGCCAGATGTTGATGCCCGAGTGCTTGTAGAAATCTTTGTCCTCGATCGAGACCAGTGCATTGCGGAGAACTTCGGGGTAGTCGTCATAGGTGGCGATGACGCGGCGCTGTAAAGCGAAGGTGCCGATGACCCGCCCCTGTCCATCGTAGAGTTCTGTGACGGAGCTGGGACGGTAACGTTCGAGTTCTTCGACCTGGGGCAGGTCTGTGGAGTAAACGAGAAGCAGCCCGGCGGCTGCGCCCACTATGGCAGAGAGCAGGACGAGCAATCCGAACAGGAATCGTCCCACCAACTTCCGTCCGGCAATTTCTATCGTCGGAAGATGTTGGTAGATGATTTTCATCGGAGAGCGCAGGTTTCAAGGTTTCAGAGTTTCAAGGTTTCAATGTTAACGCAAAGCATAACAACTTTTTCAACGCCGAGTTTTCCGATGGTACTGACAAACAGCAGGTCCTTCGCTACGCTCAGGATGACAAATTCATTTATTTATTCGACGCGACGACGTTCAACTCCCGGCAAAAGAAATCGCCCGCCGAAGCGAGCGATGGTAGACTTTGAAACCTTGAAACTCTGAACCTTTATCCCTTCGATTCCCGGTTCTTCAGTACTTCCAACGCTTTGTTCAGTTGGTCGTCGGTTTGGTTCTTTGGCTTCACGTCTTTTTTCTCGTCGGGAGCGGCGGCCTGATCTTCGTCAGGTAATCCGCCGTCGTCCTCGGCTGCGTCCGCGACCAGAACGTTGGGTGTGACGGCCGCATCCTGAATTGCCTTCCCGCTCGGCGAGTAATACTTCGCGATGGAAAGAATCAGGGCGGAGTTGTCCGGCATCTCGATCAATTTCTGCACTGAGCCGTCGCCGAAGGTCTTGTCTCCGACGACGTCGCCCCGCGCATTCTCGAGGATCGCGGAGGCCACAATCTCAGCCGGGCCCGCCGTGCCGCGATTCACCAGCACGGCCACGGGAAGCTTGGTGATGTCTTTGGCGGGGTCGGCATTAAATGCCTCGCGCGGATACTTCTGCCCCTGCAGATAGGTGATGGTGCCATGGTCCAGAAAAAGATTGGCGGTGGCAACGCCTTCAGATTCCGCGCCACTGGCGGAGTTACGCAGATCGAGCACCAGCTTCCTCGCTCCCTGCCGCTGCAGATCGCGAATCTTGCCGGCGATCTCCTGCGACTTGCCTTCGGGGAATGCGTCCACCTGAATGTAGCCGACGTTGTCGGCGAGCATTTTTTCGGCGACAGGCGGGATGGCAACCACGTCACGCGTGATCACAATCTTCTGCGGTTCGGCGCGCCGCGGCCGAACTACCGCCACGGTGATCGTGGATCCGACCTCGCCCGACAACACGCCGTGAATCTCAGCCAGCGACATGTCGTGCGTGCTCTTGCCCTCGATCGACTCGATGATGTCGGAGTTCTCGATCCCGGCCTTGTCTGCGGGGCCTCCCGGGATCACCGCGACTACGGCCGCGTATCCGAAACGTTTCGAGACGGCGGCGCCGATATCCGCCTTGCCGTCGCTCTTCATTGTCTTGTAGCGCTTGTACTCGTCCGCCGAGAGGTAACTGGAATTGGCGTCGAGCGACTCCAACAGACCGTGCAGCGCGCCGTCGGTGACGCCCGCGATGTTGGGCTCTTCTACGTATTCGAGGCGAATGCGCGACAGCACTTCGCTGTACACCGAAAGCTGGCGATACGCGCCATCATTCGAAGAAGCGCGAACGTTGACAAAACCGCCCACGATAGTGAACAGCAGAATGGCCAGCGAGCTGGCAATGATTGTGACCTTCAACTTCTTCGACATAGTTTTGGTCTTCGCTTTTTAATCTTAATCTTTTTGATTTAGCCCCAAGTGATCCTTGGCTCCAGGGAAATCGAGGAACCGATACATCATTATAGACGGTTTGATGCATGGATCGGAAAGCAAGATACGAGGGCCAATGTCATGAGTAACTGCAGCCAGGAAGCCAAGGGTGGCGTGGCCTGCAGGAAGGGCCCTTAGGACTTTAGCAAGTCGTCCGTAAAGGCAATGTTAACTACGAGATGGCCTCCCAGAAAAGTGTCATCCTGAGCGCAGTGGATGCTTCGCGAAGCGGAGCAGCCGCGCAGTCGAAGAGCCTGCTCTTCTTTGCCGAAGCCCCGAGCGAAGCCGAGGGGACCCCTACGCATTCGACACTCCCCATTCAGTGTCAAGGCGTTCTCCCCGTGCGGCCGCCGGGCACTCCACGAATCTGGCACTCCACGAATAAGGAATAGTTCTTGACACCCGTCCCTCGCGGGAGAACAATTATCGCCGTCCAGGTTTCCACCGACTCTCCCCCTTCGGAACAGTAACCGGCCGCCCACGCTATCTAAGGAGGAATCATGCCTTCAGCACGTCTGAACCTTTCCGCTTTGACACTAGTTATGCTTTCTGCGCTGCTGCTGCTTGCCGCTCGCCCAGCGCAAGCGCAAACCGAGACGGTGCTCTACGACTTCTGCTCCCAACCGAACTGCAGCGATGGGACCGGTCCCCAATCCGGCCTCGCTTCTGACAGCGCCGGCAACTTCTATGGAACGACCTTCGAGGGAGGGGCATATGGATACGGAACCGTATTCGAGCTTTCGCCGAACGGCATCGGCGGCTGGAACGAGACCGTGCTCTACAGCTTTTGCCCCGGAGGGTACCAAAATTGCAGAGATGGGGTATACCCCAATGGTGCTTTGATATTCGACAGCGCAGGGAATCTTTACGGAATGGCGGGAGGCGGCAACTACGGATGGGGCGAGGTGTTCGAACTCAGTCCTACCGGAACAAGCTGGACGGAAACCGTGCTGTTTAGCTTTGCTAATAACGGTGTAAGTCCTGTCTATCCGATTAACGGTCTGATTATGGACTCGGCGGGCAACCTCTACGGCGAAGCAGAATATAGCACCCAAGGCGCCATATGCGACGCCGGTCGTCGTTTTGGAGGAGCACCCGGAGCCGTCTTCGAGTTGAGCCCGTCCGGTGGCAACTGGTCGCTGCAACAGATCTACACCTTCTGTCCCGCCGACTCCCGCACCTACAGAGGATCGGCTAGCAACGGCGGGTTGACTATGGACACCGCTGGGAACATCTTCGGCGTCGGATTTGACACAGTATTCGAGATATCGCCAAACGGCAGCGGCGGATGGAATGGCACAGAAATCCATTCCTTTCCTAACTCGGTCGACGCTGAGTACGGTCGCCCCGTGCTCGACCAAGCCGGAAACCTTTACGGTACGGAATGGACTGGTGGCACGAAACCCGGATCAGTCTACAAGCTCAGTCCCGGAGCGACGAAATGGCAGGCAACATCTCTCTACCGCTTCAAAGGGGGCACAGATGGCGCCAATCCCGTTGCGGCGGTAGTGTTCGACGCGGCTGGGAACATTTACAGCACCACGACCGCCGGCGGCGAGTACGGTGACGGAACTATTTTTGAGCTAATGGCCCCAGCAAAGGGCAAGTCCAAGTACCAAGAGAAGGTTCTTTGGAGTTTCAACGGCACCGACGGATACGGCGGCAGCAGCCTGATTCTGGACAATGAAGGCAACTTCTATGGCACGGCCGGAGGCGGGTATGACTACAACGGTCTGGTGTTCGAAGTGACTCCGTAGGACGCTCGTCAACCAACGCACCGATCATGCGCGGTGCGCGAAATTGGAAAACGCCGATGCTGGCTCATTCGAGCGCGCCTTAGTTCGCTCGGGCGCGGTCCCTTAATTATCACAATCGTATTGTGTGCGCCATCACAGACATCCCTCGTGCGCGTCGGCGACAATAGCTGACCTCCGAGTGAGGGTGTGCCCGTCTCCCAGGAGACGGCAATTTAGCCACGTCCACTGGCTAGTTTACTCTTTGATAATAATTTGAGTGGAAAAGTTACCTTCCGAAAGAGCCGCAAAACCTACGGAATCTAATAGAATCTGGCGAAAATCGAGCTAAGTCCTTATTTCAGAACACTTTAATATAAGTCCTTTGCCTTCAAAGACCTTTTCCATTTCTCGCAGCCCGACCCGCATTTTCATTGACAAAGGGGGGAGGGGGGTAGGGGTAATTGGGATTAATACCCGTAGAGTAAACTTGCCGCCGATAGTCAAGCAAGGACCCGCTTCAACGGGTGCCCCACACATTCGTGCCTTTTGCGAATGCGTGGGTGTGTGCAGCGCCCCACTCTTTAGAAGTGCTCCGCCTAATCTCTACTTCTCCAGCAGCGCAGCGATTTCCGCGTGGCCTTTTTCTCTAGCGACCGTGGCCGGAGTTTTGCCCGCGTCGTTGGCTAGTTTGGGATCGGCGTGCTGCTTGAGCAATAGTTCCACCATGGGCCGGTCTCCGTTCTGGGCGGCGGCGTGAATCGGAACCCAGCCTGCTTGCTGGCGGGCGTTCACAGGTGCTCCGTGTTCGAGCAAAAGGCGGGCGGCCTCCAGATTGCGGGCGGATGCGGCGGAGTGCAGCGGCATAACCTGGGTTGGATTCGCGGCCACGGCATCGACCGATGCTCCGGCCTCGATCAGCAGGCGGGCGGCTTCGGGTTGTCCAAAAAAACAGGCAAAGTGGAGAGCTGTGAAACCGTCGCCGGAACGCGAGTCGAGCGAGCGGGAGTTGACGGCTTCGGCATCGCGGAGGTGCTCCTTGAGGCGATCCAGACGGCCGAGCGAGGTGGCTTCGAAAATATCGAGCGCTTTCTTTTTGCTTGCGATCAGTTCCGCCAGGTCGCGGTGGCCGCGATAGATGGCTTGCATCAGCAGGCTTACGCCATTCGCATCACGCTCCTCGGCGGCAGCAGGGTCTTGTTCGAGCAGGCGGCGGAGGTCATCGGCGTCGCCTGCCTGCAAGAGTTCCAAAGCGCGCTCGGAATCTTTCATGGCGCTCCCTCCCAAAGTTAATCTGAAAGTTAATTAGCACTGCTAACGAATTATAGGGTGAACATTTCTCTTGTCAAGAAAAAAGTTAGCAATGCTAAGCGATCGCGATGCTAAGCTTGTGTCGTATGCCGGGTTCGAAGGAGTCATTCCGGTTGGATGTGGCCGATCGTCTGCATTCGGCGGCCATTCATCTTCTGCGCCATGCCCGCAAGCAGGATGTTCTCGCCCACGTCGGTCCGGCGCGGCTGTCGGCGCTCTCTGTGCTCGTGTTCGGAGGCCCGATGGCGCTCGGGCAACTGGCGGCCGCGGAGCAGGTGAAGGCTCCGACGATGAGCCGCATCGTGGCGGGATTGAAGCGCTCCGGGCTGGCGAAGATCGAGACCGATGCGAAAGATGCGCGTCGGATTCGGGTGACGGCAACGGCCAAAGGGGAACGGTTATTGCAGCAGGCTCGACTGCGGAGAGTCCAGCTTGTGGCGGAGACTCTTGGCGGCCTGCGGGACCCGGAATTGGATACTCTGCGCAGGGCGGCGGAACTCATGGAGCGAGCCGTGAGGCAGGCTGCCGGGACGAAGTAACAGTTGGTACGCGAGGCCGAGCTGCGCTCGGCTTGGACGGGCGGGGCGCCCGTCCCCACATTAGCCAGCCCGGCTTGCTAGGGTTGATCCGCTACGGCATTGCGCAACTGGCCGATGCCTTCGATCGAAACCTCGATTACATCTCCGGCAACTACCGGGGCTACACCCTCAGGTGTGCCGGTGGCGATCAGGTCGCCGGGTTCGAGGGTCATGATCTGCGAAATGTAACGGATGACGACGTCGAGCGGGAAAATAAAATCTCGCGTGTTGCCGGACTGCCGCAGGTTGCCATTTACGCGGGTTTCTACCTGTACGCCTGCCCAGGGATCGATGTTGAGGCCGTCGGCGACCACGGGTCCGACGGGGCAGAAGGTGTTGAAGCCTTTGGCGCGGACCCACTGACTGTCTTTTTTCTGCAGATCTCGGGCAGTGAAATCGTTGACGCAGGTGTAGCCGAGGATGTAGGGGCGCACGTCGTCGCTCGCGGTAAGTTGGTGGCAGCGCCGCGCGATCACGACTCCCAGTTCACCCTCGTAGTCGGTGCGCTCGGAAACCCTGGGGCGAAGAATCGTTCCACCTGGCGGCAGCAAGGAAGAGGGCGGCTTGAAAAATAGCATCGGCTCCTGCGGAACATCGTGGCCGAGTTCGGCAGCGTGCGCCCGATAGTTGCGGCCGACGCAGACGATCTTCGTCGGCTCGACGGGCGGGAGCAGAGATGCCTCGGCGAGCGGGATGCGGTCCATGCGGCGGCTGGGAAGGCCCTCGACGTCGCCGTCGCTCCCGTGCGGGGGCTGGAGGAGCAGGCGCGTGATTTCTTCGTTCCCGGCGACAGACTCGATCAGGCCGTAGTGGGCGGAACCGTTGAGCTCGAATCGGCAGTATTTCATCAGAGATCATTCAAACACAAACGACCGGAGGATCACGAAGGAAAAAATCTACGACCGTGCGTGGGCGAGAATCTTCGAGGCGCTTACTGCTGAGGACGAGGCCGAGCTTCTCAACCCGCCAAGCCAAAACCGGGCTTGTCGGGGGCCCCGGTGCGCTCGGCTTGGACGGGCGAGGCGCCCGTCCCCACACTGGCGGTTTCGCTAAGGGACGGATTCGCTGGTTGGCTCGGAGCGCTGGCTTTCGTTTCCGCGGACGTCCACTGCCGAGACCGCGTAGGTGTAGGTCTTTCCGGAGGCGACCGCGTTGTCGCGATACGATGGCGACTTTACGAGTTCGTTATTCAGCTTGAAAGCGACTGCATTCCCTTCGCTGCGATAGACGTTGTATCCCGCGAGATCGGCGTTGGTGACCGGCGCCCAGATGAGATCGATAAATGGCTTTTGCCCTTCGCCAGAATATGCCGCCTGCAACCCGGCGGGTATGGAGGGCGGGAAGGTGTCATGGGCGATGACGCGCACCTGTGGAGTGTCGTCTCCTTCAACCTGCACTTCGGTGTTGCTGTCGAGGCGTTTGATGATGCTTACGACGGTGACGCGATAGAGGTAGGTCTTTTCCCATTCGAAGCCCGAGTCGGTGAAGTGCATGGGGCCAAGTTCGGTCGTTGGAGTTGGAATTGGAATTGAAACGTCGCCGGCAATTGTGTCTTTGCCGGAGCCTTCGTCGCCAAGACCTTCCTGGCGCCGATAAATCCGATAGCGGAGTTGAACGCCGGGGGGACTTGCAGGGACACGCTGTGATTCGCCTGCGCTGGTCCATGTCAGCACGACGCCATCTCCGGTTAGTTCGGCAGACAGGTCGGCGGGAGGAGGTTCGGTTACGAGGGCGGGCACGTGCACTCGATTCGATAATCCCGCGCCGCGGGCGTTGCGGTTCAAGACCTCGACAGCGTAGGTGACTTCGGCGGCCGGGTCTTGCTGTTGCATGGCAGCGGGAAGGGTGTCGGTGTAGGTCTGCGGCGCGGGCGGCGACGCGGGCTTCTGCGCCGTTCCCCGCGGAGCTTTCGGTTGCTTCGGCACGACAGGTGGCGCGGGCAACGTGGCGACGGGAGTTCCGCATATCGTGATTTCAGATTCTGGGCTGCGGCAAACTTCGGTTGGGCCGATATAACGTATGCTCTGGCGGTCGGTGGTGAGGGTGGGCTCGCTCCAACTGAGGGTGACGCGATTGCCTTTGCGGCTGGCGCGCAGATCCGACGGCGGTTTGGGGAGTTCGAGCGACGGCGGCAGCGGCGGTCCGAGCTGGGCGCAACTGGCCAGCAAGAGGCAGAGTGCGGTGAGGGCGATTTGCTTTCTGGAATCTCGGTTCATGCGGGAAAAGGACAGAGTAACAGAGGCGGAGCGCGTGGACGAGGCGCAGACACCCATGGCTTGTCTCTGGTGTCCACACGCGGACAGGAGTGTCCGCGCTACAGGATGTAGCGGGACAGATCCTGATCTTTCACGATCTCGCTCAGCATCTTTTGCACGTAGGCTGCGTCCACTTTGAACTCCTGCCCCTTTTTTTCTGGCGCCTCGAAGCTGATCTCGTCGAGCACGCGCTCCATGATGGTGTGCAAACGACGGGCGCCGATGTTTTCCGTGCCTTCATTTACGCGGAAGGCGAAGCGCGCTACTTCTTCGAGCGCGTCTGGAGTGAACTCCAGCTTTACGCCTTCGGTTTCGAGCAGCGCGATGTACTGCCGGGTCAGCGAAGACTTCGGTTCGGTCAGGATGCGGACGAAGTCCTCCATGGTCAGCGATTGCAGTTCCACGCGAATGGGGAAGCGGCCCTGCAGTTCCGGGATCAAGTCGCTCGGCTTCGAAACGTGGAACGCGCCCGCGGCTATGAACAGGATGTGATCGGTGCGGACCATGCCGTAGCGCGTGTTGACGGTAGTGCCTTCGACGATGGGCAGGATGTCGCGCTGCACGCCTTCGCGCGAAACGTCGGGACCATGGCCACTTTCACGGCCGGCGATCTTGTCGATTTCATCAAGGAAAATGATGCCGGAGTTTTCCACGCGATCGATGGCGACGCGCGTGACCTGCTCCATATCGATCAGGCGCTGCTCTTCTTCCTGGATCAGGTACTCGAAGGCCTCGTTGACCTTCATCTTGCGCTTCTTGGTGCGCTGGCCGAAGATGTTGGGCAACATGTCCTTGAGATTGACGTCCATCTCCTCGACGCCCTGGTTGGAGATGATTTCGAACGACGGAAAATTGCGCTCGCGGGTCTCGATTTCTACCGTGCGGTCGTCGAGTTTGCCTTCGCGCAATTGCTGCCGCAGTTTCTCGCGAGTGCGGCTGGAAGATTCGGCCAGGCTGGTGCTGGCGTCGATGACTACGCCACCGGAACTGGAATCCGACGGACGCGGCGAGGTCGGGGGCAGAAGAATATCGAGCAGCCGTTCTTCGGCGTTGAGTTCCGCTTTATCCGCGACGTCTTCGAGTTTTTCTTCGCGGATCATTTCGATGGCGATCTCGACCAGGTCGCGGATCATGGATTCGACATCGCGTCCGACGTAGCCGACCTCCGTGAACTTCGAGGCCTCGACCTTCAGAAAGGGCGAGTTGGCCAGTTTTGCGAGGCGGCGGGCGATTTCGGTTTTGCCAACGCCGGTGGGGCCGATCATGATGATGTTCTTGGGAATGACCTCTTCGGCCATTTCGGGCGCGAGCTTCTGACGCCGCATGCGGTTGCGCAGAGCGATGGAGACGGCGCGCTTCGCGTCTTTTTGCCCGACAACGTACTTGTCGAGCTCGGTGACGATTTCGCGCGGCGTCAGTTCGTCGAGCGTGACTTGTTCTTCTTCGGCGGTTCCGGGTAAATAAATAGCCATAATGAAGTTCTCAGTTCTCAGTTCTCGGTTCTCAGAAAAGCCCAAGAACCGTCCGGTTCTCACTGTGAACTGAGAACCGGGAACTGAGAACTACTTTACAGTTCCTCAATCGTAACCCTGTCATTGGTATAGATGCACATGCGGCTGGCAATCTTCATTGCTTCTTCGGCGATTTCGCGCGACGAGAGTTTGGTGTGATCGGCCAACGCCTGGGCTGCCGCCTGGGCGAATGGGCCGCCCGAGCCGATCGCCGCTATGCCGGTATCGGGCTCGATTACGTCTCCCTGGCCGCTCAGAAGAAACGTAGCTTCTTTATCGGAAACCAGCAGCAGGGCTTCCAGGTGACGCAGAAATTTGTCGGTGCGCCAGTCCTTCGCCAGTTCTACGGCGGAGCGGCCGAGGTTGCCGTGATACTGCTCCAGCTTGGCCTCGAAACGGCTGAAGAGAGTGAAAGCGTCGGCGGTGGAGCCGGCGAATCCAGCTAGGATTTTATCTTGATAGAGACGGCGAATCTTCTTGGCTCCGTGCTTGATAACGGATTCGCCTAGCGTGACTTGGCCGTCGCCGGCCATGACTACCTTGTTGTCGCGGCGCACGCAGAGGACCGTGGTGGAACGGATTCTGCAGGGGGTTGGTTCTTCGGCGGCGCTTTCGGCGGCCGTAGCTGCTAGTGTGTTCTTCTTCATGAGCGCAATCCTCAATTATACAACCCGTCGCGATGGAGAGAGCGCCCGTCTCACCACCGACAGTAGGTTGTGTAGAATTCAGATACTGGAGCTATTCTCTTTTGTCGTTTCTGGATGAGTTAAATCCGCAACAACGCGAAGCCGTCGAAACTACCGAGGGGCCGGTGCTTATTCTGGCTGGGGCGGGCAGCGGGAAGACTCGCGTCATCACGTTTCGCATTGCTTATCTGATCGAGAAGATGGGCGTGATGCCGGAATCGATTCTGGCCATGACTTTCACGAATAAGGCCGCGTCCGAGATGGCGGAGCGGGTGGAAAAGCTGGTGGGCGGTCTTAGTATCGCCAAGCCGGTGATTTCTACGTTTCACTCTTTTTGCGTGCGCGTGTTGCGGCGGGATGTTGAGGCTTTGCGGATTCCTGCTACCGTACCGGGACAGCCGCCGATTGGGCTCACGAAGAATTTTGTTATCTATGACGAGAGCGATCAGCAGCAAGTGGTCAAGGGCGTCATGCGTCGACTGGGGCTGGACGACAAACAACTGACGCCTCGCACCGTACTATCGCGGATCTCCTGGGCTAAGAATCATATGCTCGATCCGCAGGAAATTTATCTGCAGTCGGCGGATCCGAAGACTGAGCGCATTGCGCATATTTTCGAGGAGTATCGCAAAGAATTGCTCAAGGCGAATGCGATGGACTTCGACGATCTTCTGCTCGAAGCCATGCGCCTGCTTAAGTCGGTGGCGGCGGTGCGCGAATACTACAACCGTCGATTCCAATATTTATTGGTCGATGAGTATCAGGACACGAATCGTCCCCAGTATGAATTGATGCGGCTGCTAGCGGGGGACGGGCACAACGTCTGCGCGGTAGGCGATGAAGATCAGTCGATCTACTCGTGGCGCGGGGCCGACATTCGCAACATTCTGGAGTTTGAACACGACTTTCCGGAAGCGAAGATTGTGCGGCTGGAGGAGAACTATCGCTCGACGCAGAATATTCTGGGCGCGGCGTCGGCAGTGGTTGCGAATAACGTCCGGCGTAAGGGCAAGAATTTGTGGACGTCACGGCAAGGCGGGGCGAAGATCGGATATTACGAGGCTCCGGATGGCGAGAACGAAGCGCTGTTTGCGGCCGATACGATCAACCGCTACGTGCGGGCGGCGGGCGAGAACGGCGAGACGGCGCGGGCGGCCGTGCTCTACCGGACCAACTCGCAATCACGATTGTTCGAAGAGGCGATGCGGCGCTATCAGTTGAAGTACCACGTGGTGGGCGGCTTCTCGTTCTACGAGCGGGCTGAGATCAAGGATTTGATCTCGTATTTGAAGGTCATCCAAAATCCGGATGATTCGGTCTCGCTGCTGCGCGTGATCAATACGCCGGTGCGCGGGATCGGTAAGACGACAATCGAGATGATCGAACGGCTCGCGCTTGAGACTGGATTGTCGATGTGGGGCGCGGTTGGTGAGGCGATTACGCGGCAGTTGTTGCCGGCCCGGGGGGTAGCGGCGCTGAAGAGCTTCCGGGCGCTGATTGAGGATGGGCGGGCGCTGCTGGCGGGAACTTTTGTGGAGCGAGTGGAGGAGACGGCTGGGTTGGTGTCCGACGAGAGAGTTGCCGAGCTGCGCTCGGCTTGGACGGGCGAGACGCCCGTCCCCACACCACCAGATCAGGACACCGATTTCGATCCCGGCAACTTTAGCTTTGATTTCGGTGCCCATAATTCCGCGAACGAGGATGCCACTTCCGTTGATGAAGAGAACGACGCCGAAACCGTCGAAGGCTTTCGTGCTCCCGGCGCAGCGGCGAATACCGCCGAGATTCTCAAATTCCTGATTGACCGCACGGGATATATCAAGCAACTGGAAGAGGAAGATACGCCGGAGTCCTACTCGCGGATCGAGAACCTGCGCGAACTAGTGAACGCGGCGATGGACTCGCGCGATCGCGGGGAGACGCTCGATGAGTTCCTCGATCACGCCGCGCTCGTCAGCGATGCCGACCAGTACGACGAGCACGCGCAGATCACGCTGATGACGCTACATGCGGCCAAGGGGTTGGAGTTTCCTCTGGTGGTTCTGGCGGGAATGGAGGAAGGCCTGTTTCCGCATTCGCGCACCATGCTTGAGCCCGATTCGATCGAAGAAGAGCGGCGATTGTGTTATGTCGGCATGACGCGCGCTATGGACACGCTGATTTTGTCGCGGGCTGTCTATCGCCGGCGCTATGGGACGGATATGCCGGAGGCTAGCGTGCCGTCGCGGTTTCTGGAAGAAGTTCCGCCGCAGTTGGTGGAAGAGTTGGGCGGATCGCGGCGACGCGGACCTTCGGCCGCTGGTGCCACTTCTACTTTTTCCTCTTCTGCTGGCAGTTCGCGGACAAAAGTGTCCGCGCCACACGAGCAGAGGCCGCACTACTCCTACGAAGACGAAGACCAGAGCGCCGTTTGGGCCCCGGCGCGGGTCAAGCCGAAGCCGGCGACTCCGCTCGCGAGCTACAATTCGATCGACAACATTGCCGAGTTTTTTGCCTCACGCGGCAAGAAGTTTAATGTACCGAAAATGCCTACGGAAGAGCCTAAGGGGAGGCGGGGATTTCGTCCCGGGCAGAAGGTCAAGCACCCGAAATATGGTGAAGGGACGGTGTATCAGCGCGAAGGGGATGGGGAAGACGCCAAGATTACGGTACAATTCCCTCGCTTCGGTTTGAAGAAGTTGGTCGAAAGGTACGCGCAGTTGGAGAAGGCTTAGGGCAGCGTTAGATGCATCTCGAGGTAGGCATTCGGGACAGTAACTGCAGATCCCTCGCTTCCCCACCCCAACGCGCCAAAAGCGGGCGCGCCGGGGACCCCGGTTCGCTCGGGATGACAAACAAATTGAAGAGTTCGAAATTAAACTACAAGAAGAGAGAAGAGAAACGCACTGATGGCAAATACAAAGAAGCTGACCAAGGAAGAACGCAAGAAAAGCAAGCGAGCCGCCCGCAAGAAAATCAAAGCGGAAAAGCCGAAGAAGCCCCGCGACTACGCGCGCGGATCGAAGAAGCGCAAGGTGAAAAAGCTGGCACGCGGTCAGGCGAAACGGTAAGGCGGTCGCCTGAGCCGTGAGTAGTTCCGGGCATGGGCTAGCGCCCATGCCCGACTCCCGCTGTGAGGAGACAACGAACTCTTGTCGCAATCATCCACTGAGCCAGCGGCTGGTGTCGGCGTCATTCGTACTTCCAACAGCCAGGCCTTCTGTTGCAAGTCCATCGACAAACTAATCTCGGAGTCGGAGAACCCGGCGAATCGGCTCAGCAAAACGCTGGGCCCGTGGTCGCTGACGGCGCTCGGCATTGGCGCCATCATCGGTTCGGGGATATTTGTTCTTACGGGAACGGCGGCGGCGGGAGAATATTTCCGGGCGCCCTCCATTCTGCATGCGCAGGCGCTCGACGTGATGCTGAACCTTCTGCGTACCGGCAGTACCGCGGGAGCACTGATGCACGGCCGTCCGCCCGCGGGACCTTCGATTGCCATTTCATTTTTCCTGGTGGCGATTGCGTGCAGTTTTGCCGGATTGTGCTATGCCGAATTGGCGTCGATGATCCCCATCGCCGGCAGCGCCTATACCTACTCGTACGCGACGCTCGGCGAAATTTTTGCCTGGATCATCGGCTGGGACCTGATTCTCGAATACGTGGTCAGCAACGTGGCGGTGGCGGTGGGTTTTGCTGGGTATACAAAAGCGCAACTGGCGGCGTTCGGTCTCAACCTGCCGGACAAATGGGCGAGTCCCGTGTGGGCTTCGGGACAGTGGACGGGCGCTTACTTTAATCTGCCGGGATTTCTGATTGTATTTATTCTCACGTTGCTGCTGGTGCGCGGCGTGAAGGAATCAGCCGAGACCAATAACATCATGGTCGCGATCAAGATCGGTGCGATTCTGACGTTCTTAGTTGTTGGTGGAATGCTGGTGAAGCCCGCGAACTGGATACCCTTTGCACCATCCGGCTTCGCCGGAATCGTCACCGGCGGCGCGATCGTTTTCTTTACCTACATCGGATTCGATTCGGTCTCAACCGCCGCGGAAGAGTCGCGCAATCCGCAAAAAGACTTGCCCTTTGGCATAATCATGTCGCTGATTGTCTGCACCCTGCTGTATGTCGGAGTCGCCATCGTGCTGCTCGGCATGATGAAATACACGACCTTCGTCTCCGGTGAAGCCGCCGAAGCACCGGTCGCCTATGCGATGAAATATCTGGGCGTACACCCGTTCTTCCGGTCGGTGATCGTAATTGGCGCGCTGACGGGGATGATTTCCTCGTTGCTGGTGTTTCAGTACGGGCAGGCGCGCATTTGGTACGCGATGTCGCGCGACGGCTTGCTGCCGAAATTGTTCTCGGCTGTGCATCCGAAATATAAGACGCCGTACTGGTCCACCTGGATCGCCTGTTTTGCCGTGGGAATTCCTGCCGGGCTCGTGGATATTGGCGACGCGGCCGATCTCGCAAATATTGGGACGCTGTTTGCGTTCGTGCTGGTTTCGCTGGGGGTGATTCTTTTGCGACGCAATCAGCCCGATCGCAAGCGCGCGTTCCGGGTGCCATTTGTGCCGTGGTTCCCGTTGATCTCAGTTGTTCTGTGCGGTGGACTGATGTTAGGCCTGACGCTGATTACCTGGCTGCGATTCGTGATTTGGCTGGCGATTGGTTTAGTGATCTACATTTTCTACAGCCGGCATCACAGCGAGTTCTGCAAGAAGGATCGGATCATCGGGTGATCGGATTTTGTGGCGACGGAGCCCGCCCTATGCCGGCGGGGCAACGCCCCGCCACCACGCGACCCGATCCTTTAGAATCGCTTTATGACTTCGGAGCCCTCAGGGGTTTTTTTCTCGCTCCCGAAGGCCGAGCTCCATCTGCATCTGGAAGGTTCGATTGAGCCGGCCACGCTGCTCGAACTGCGCCAGCGTCACGGGATGGAAGGCGCCTCGCTCGCTGAAGTGGAGCAACTTTACAACTACAAGGACTTCAAGGGCTTCCTCAGCGCTTTCAAGGATGTGACCGGACACTTGCGGACGCCTGAAGACTACGAGTTGATTACCTACCGGCTAATGGAACGGCTGAAAGCGCAGAACATTCTGCATGCGGAAGTGATTGTTTCGGTCGGTGTGTGCCTCTGGCGCAAGCAGGATTTCCCGGCAATTTTCGAGGGACTGGAACGCGGCCGCGCGCGGGGAGAAAAAGACTTCGGCCTATCGCTCGTGTGGACATTCGATGCCATCCGGCAGTTCGGTGCCGAGAAAGCGCAGAGCGTGCTCGATCTCGCCCTCCAATTTCACGACCGCAACGTGGCTGCGTTCGGCATTGGAGGCGACGAGCGCGCGGGGCCTCCGGAGTGGTTTGCGGGAGTTTACTCGCGCGCAGCCGAGCACGGTCTTCATCTCACCGCGCACGCCGGTGAAAGCGCTGGGCCGGAGTCGATCTGGGGCGCGCTGAATCTCAAAGCGGAACGCATCGGCCACGGCCTTACCGCGGAACAGGATCCGGAATTGATTGAAGAGTTGGCCGAGCGCCAGGTGCCGATTGAGATCTGCGTGACGAGTAATCTACGGACTGGCTGCTGCGCCGAACTCGCGAAACATCCGGTGCGACGCTACTTCGACCAGGGGCTGATGCTGACCCTCAACAGTGACGATCCTGCTATGTTTCGTACCTCGTTGGCTGAAGAGTACGCGCTGGCTCAGGAGGCGTTCGGGTTCACCGATGAACACCTGCGAGAATTGGCGCGCAATTCCTTCGAGGCATCTTTTTTGCCGCCGGAGAAGAAAATAGAATTTCTGAATTTGTTTGACTCCGCAGCCCTGCGGTCGTAAGTCCCGGCCTGGCATCACACAGGCTTGTGGCAGCCGTCACACTCTGAATGTTTTGCTGCTCGCCTATAATGTCTGCCTATGAAACTCGACGAGAAGATAGCTGAACTCAAGAAACGAGACCAGTTGGCCCAGGAAGGCGGCGGCGCGCAGCGGCGCGAGCGTCAACACAAAGAGGGCAAGATGTCGGCCCGCGAGCGCGTGGAGTTTCTGCTCGATGAGGGCACTTTCGAGGAGACCGATAAGCTCGTCACGCACCGCTGCCACAACTTTGGCATGGAGGAGCATAAGTTTTACGGCGACGGTTTCATTACTGGCTACGGTCGCGTCGAGGGACGGGTGGTTTTTGTTTTCGCGCAGGATTTTACTGTATTCGGCGGCTCGCTCTCCGAGGCCAACGCCTTGAAGATCGTCAAGATCATGGATCTGGCGGCCAAGATGGGCGCTCCGGTGATCGGACTGAATGATTCGGGCGGCGCGCGCATTCAGGAAGGCGTGATGTCGCTGGCTGGCTACGCCGATATTTTTTTGCGCAACACGCTTTATAGCGGAGTCGTGCCGCAGATCTCCGCCATCATGGGGCCGTGTGCGGGTGGCGCCGTTTACTCGCCCGCTATCACAGATTTCATTCTGATGGTGGACCAGACTTCGTACATGTTCATCACTGGTCCGGACGTGATCAAGCTGGTCACTCATGAGGAGGTCACCAAAGACCAGCTTGGCGGCGCGCACACGCACAACGAAACTTCTGGAGTAGCGCACTTCATGTGCCGCGATGATGCCGAGTGTTTGTCGATGATCCGCGAGCTGTTGAGTTTTATTCCGTCGAACAATCTGGAAGACCCTCCGCGCAAGGCTTGCACCGATCCGATCGATCGGGTGGATGAGAAGCTCGACACTCTGATCCCCGATCAATCGAACATGCCATACGACATGAAAGACGTGATTCACACGGTCGTCGATGACAGCTATTTTTTTGAAATTCACGAGCACTATGCGAAGAACATCGTCGTGGGATTTGCGCGCTTCAATGGGAAGCCGGTTGGGATCGTGGCCAACCAGCCGGCGATGCTTGCTGGGACGCTTGATATCAATGCGTCGGTGAAGGGCGCGCGCTTTGTTCGCTTCTGCGACTGCTTCAACATTCCTCTGGTCACGTTTGAAGACGTTCCGGGCTTCTTGCCCGGCACGCAGCAGGAGTATGGGGGAATCATCCGGCATGGCGCCAAATTGCTGTATGCGTTTGCGGAAGCTACCGTGCCGAAAGTGACGGTGATCACGCGCAAGGCGTATGGCGGAGCTTATTGCGTCATGGCTTCAAAACATATTCGCACGGACGTGAACTACGCCTGGCCTAGCGCCGAGATCGCGGTGATGGGGCCGGAAGGCGCGGTGGATATCGTCTACAAGCGTGAACTCGATCACGCCGAGAACCGCGAAGAAATGCGTCAGCACAAGATCGAAGAATTCCGCGACCGGTTGGCGAATCCCTACGTGGCGGCTGACCGCGGGTTTGTGGATGCTGTTATCCAGCCGCGCGAGACTCGCAAGAAGCTGATTCAGGCGCTGGAAATGCTGGAGACCAAGCGGGATAAGAACCCGAGTAAGAAGCATGGGAATATTCCGCTGTAGGTTCGTGTAGCGCGGGCACTCCTGCCCGCGAAAGACTGACACACGATCCCGCCTGCGAGGTGTTACAGCAATTGCGTGTCTAGGGACGCGATGAATTGAATTCCTGGCACGATTTTTCCGATTAGCCTTTTGTCGTTGGTCAAGAAGAGGTCGGTGCCAGCCTGAGCGGCGGACGCCAAATGGATGGCATCTGACGGCGTTATACCGGGAGTTCCCCGGATGCGCGCATAGCGGTCGGCGGTTTCTAGCGTGAACGGTACTACCTCGGACACTGTGTTCCGCAATAACCGACGCATCTCGTCGGCCAGTTGCGGAACGCCTTTGCGATAGGCGCCGGCCAGGACTTCTCCGAAGGTAAAGGCGCCTGTGATCAGTTGATCGCGACGCTGTTCCATCCGAGAGCGAACGGCGTCAACTCTTCGTGCGTATTGCGGGTTATCTTCCAGCCAGTAGAGGAAGAGCATGGAGTCCCAGTAGACCCGGCTCACTCATCCTCCTTCGCCGGGTAGAAGTTGCTGCGTTCGGCGCGAAGATAGGTTTCACCGCCGCCCAGTTCGGCGAAGACGTCTTTCAAGGCGCCCCGCAGGCGAGTCCATGAATCCTCTGGCTGCGGGGAGGGCTGCTTGGCGCCGACAAATTCGTACGTGTAGATGACAGTGGTGCTTTGGCCCGATTTAGGGCCGCTGGTTTCAACCAGCCGCAAGTCGTTTTTTTTGAGAAACTCTCGGGTCTTCAGGGCGCTACACACTGCTGGGGCGCGCCCACGCAGCTTTAGTTCGCTGACCACGTCACCTACTCTGATCGAGAAGCGTCTATGTTTTCGTTGAAGCGCTGGCAAGACATATCTTTGCTGGCCGTGGATTCGGATTCTGTCAGCGTCTCTCATTTAGGGCCTCCTCCGCGAATTCCCTCATCTAGCATAGTATAGCGTAGCATGCCATGGAATAGCTTTTGTAAAAGCATGCATTCGCCGCAGCGGTGAACCGCTGCGCCACCCAGAATCATGGGGAGAATGCCTTGATACTTCGCTGGGAGTGTCGGGGGGGTAGGGATCCTTCGACTACGTAGCTGCTTCGCTTCGCGAAGCGTCTACTCCGCTCAGGATGACAGGGCAGCACCGCACAAATAGAGAGTCCCGAGGTGATGTTGGATTCATTCCTCTCGGCCAGTAGCTCGCGTTTAGACCCTTGCTGACCTTATTCCTACAACTCCCTTGCGGGTTCATTGTAAGCCGATCTTGCTCGGGCTCCGGGCTCACCGCCAACCGGATAAATCAGTCCAACGCCTCGGGACTCTATCCTGCCTTCGACAGAGGCTCCTGTTCTCCTCGACCAGCGCTTAGCTATAGACCCTTGCTTGCCCTCCCAAACTCACCTCGCGGTTGTCTGAGTGACTTCGCTTGAGCCCCGGACGCTGCACCAACCGGAAAAACTTCAGAACGT
>Ga0074046_10000403_pt1 | contig 39687 bp, 29 predicted proteins | sample BogForMeECP23OM3_FD_94441 | JGI IMG/M metagenome (GOLD analysis project Ga0074046, IMG submission 94441) | Bog forest soil microbial communities from Calvert Island, British Columbia, Canada - Bog Forest MetaG ECP23OM3 | ecosystem: Environmental > Terrestrial > Soil > Wetlands ... | reverse complement strand
GAGCGCCGAGAGCGGATTCGCCTGCGCGCTTGCGGGGGCCGCGGCGGGAGGCGCCGCCTGCGAGGCCTGGCCGAACGCCACGCGATAGATGGAGCCCGCGTAGTCGTCGGACACGTAGAAGGCGCCGTCCGGGCCCTCCGCCACGTCGACGGGTCGACCGATCACGTCTTCGTCCTTCAAGAAGCCCGTCAAAAAATTGCGTTCGCTGATCACGCCGTCCGGTCCCCAGTGGAGCGACACCACCTTGTAGCCGTCTTTCTTGGTGCGATTCCACGAGCCGTGGAGCGCGACGAGTGCAGCCCCGCGCAGCTCGGGGGGCGCGTTCTCGCCCCGCACGAAGGTCATCCCGAGGGGCGCATTGTGCGGTCGGAAACCGTGCACCGGGGGACGGCTGCGCGCGATCTCGGCCTCATGGCCCGCGCCGAAATCGGGGTCCGGCACGCGATCGCCGTTCGCAAAGGGCCAGCCGTAAAAGCCCCCCTGGACCACAAGGTTGAGTTCGCACGGCGGAAAATCATCCCCGAGCAAATCGCGGCCGTTGTCCGTGGCGTAAAGATCCCCCGTGCCGGGCTGCCAGTCGAAACCGACCGAGTTTCGCAGCCCGCTCGCGAAGATCTCCATGTGCCCCCCGTCAGGGTCGAATCGCAGCATCGCGGCGCGCCGTGAGTCCTGCTCGAGGCAGACGTTGCAGCTCGATCCGACCGAAACGTAAAGCAGCCCGTCGGGCCCGAAACGCAAGGTGCGCGTCCAGTGATTCCCGCCCGCCGGGAGCCCGGTCACAATGCGCTCGAAGGGGCCGCTCGTCTCGCGCGTCGCAGGGTCAAATCGCACGCGCCCGATGGCGTCCGTCTCGGCGATGTAGAGCCAGCCCTCGTGGAAATCCATGCCGTGGGGACGGTTTAAGCCTGCGATGAGCGTGCGCGCGCCGTCGGCCCGCCCACTCCCATGGGTGTCGCGCTCGAGAAGCACGATCTTCCCCTCACGGGGAGCGCTCACCAGGAGGTCGCCGGCCGGCGTAAAGCGCAAGAAGCGCGCCCCGGGAATTCCCTCGGCATAGCGTCCCACGCCAAAACCAGGCGGGCCATGAAGCCGTTGCTCGACCGTCTCGACCGAAGGGGCGGCAATTCCGCGACCGAAGAGGAGCTGGCGCAGCGGCGCATTCACCGCGAAGCGCTCGGGCAAAAGGAGCTGGCACGCTCCAACGCCGACGACAACCGCTCCCGCGGCGATCAGCAACACCCTCCGCAACCGGCGCGCCACCCGCGGGATACTACCACCCGCACCTTCTCCGGCTCGCAAGCCGCACGGTCGGGCAGGGCGGGGTGCGGGGGTTGACGCATGCCTGCGGCTGAAGCACTACTCTCCGCCCACTGGAGGGTCTGCCATGGCGTTTCGGATTCGCAAGGGCGACCTCGTCCAGGTGGTGGGGGGCGTGGGGCGTTCGAACGGCAAGCAGGGGCATGTCCTCGCTGTCGATCGGAAGGCCGAGCGCGTGCGGGTGGAGGGCGTCCGCGTGCAAAAGCGCCACGTGAAGCCGGGCCGAAAGGCCAGCAAGACCGGGGGCATTGTCGAGAAAGAGGGCTTCATTGACCTGTCGAATGTGATGCTCGTCGATCCCGCGAGCGGAAAGCCGAGCCGCGTTCGCATCAAGCTCGAGGCAGGTCGTCGTGTGCGTGTGTTCACCAAGAGCGGCGCGGCTGTGCCCGGGCCCTCGGCGCGCTAACCCCATCTTTCGGCGCCTGCGCGCCGTCCGAGGCAACGATGGCCAGAAAGAGCAAGCGCGAGAAGATCAAGCTCGAGTCGAGCGCCGGCACCGGCCATTTCTATACGACTGCGAAGAATCGGACCAACACGCCGAACAAGCTCGAACTCAAAAAATACGATCCCGTCGTCCGAAAGCACGTGGTCTATAAAGAAGCCAAGCTCCGCTAAGCCGCGCGGCGCCACCACAAGGAGAGCAGGGAGAAGCCATGGCCTGGGTGATCACTCGTCTGTGCCGGGACTGCGTCGACCAGAGCTGCGTAGAGGTCTGCCCCGTCGACTGCATCTATGGCTACACCGGTACGGACACCGCCACCTTCCCCAATCAGCTGTACATCGACCCCGAAGAATGCATCAACTGCGGCGTATGCGAGCCGGAGTGCCCGTGGGAGGCGATCTTCGAGGACGAGCAGGTGCCGGCGGTGTTTCGCGACGACATCGCGCTGAACGCCAAGATCGTCGAATTCAAGGATCAGTTCAAAGTGCCGGCCAAGGTCGATAAGGCTCGCCCGACGCCCGAGCAGATCACCGAGAACAAGCGCAAGTGGGGCTACACGGGCTAGCTCCCTCCCGCCCGATCGAAGGCTTCGGCCATGATTTCGACGGGTGCCTCGCGACCCGTCCAGAGCTGAAGCTGTTCCGCGGCCTGATAGACGAGCCACCACTTTCCCGAGAGTGTCCGCGCTCCCCGTGCCTGTGCGTCGCGCAAGAGCCTCGTGCGCTCGGGCTCGTAGACGGCATCCATGACCAGGCAGTCGGGGGCGAGCGCGTGAGGGGCGATCGGGGAGCGATCTTCGTGCAGCCCGACGCTTGTCGCATTGATGAGCACATCATATTCGCCGGCCCGCAGCTCGCTGAACCCGCCGGCGCCATGGGCTCCGAGTGCGGCGGCCAGAGCGTGGGCCCGCTCGGGAGTGCGGTTTAGCACGACCACCCGCGCACCCCGTTCGAGCAGCCCGAAGACAGCCGCTCGCGCCGCGCCACCCGCGCCGAGCACGACCGCGCGGAGGCCAGCGAGCTTCGTCTCGCGCTCGAGCGCCCGGACGGCGCCGAGCCAGTCGGTGTTCGAGCCCACGAGCCGCTCCCCTCGCAGTGTCACGGTGTTGACCGCACCGATCCGGCGCGCGATCGGGTCCACCTCTTCGAGGTGCGCCATCACCGCCTGCTTGTGAGGGATCGAAACCGCGAGCTGGCGGATCCCGAGGCTCCGCGCGCCCGAAACCGCCTCCCCGAGCCGCTCGGGCGGAACATCGAAGGCGAGGTAGACGGCGTCGATCCCGAGGGCGGAAAACGCCGCGTTGTGCATGGACGGCGAGCGGGTGTGGCCCGCCGGGTGAAGAACGATGGCGCACAGCGCAGTGCGCGCCGAGAGCTCAGGGGACAACCATCACCTTCGATTGGGTGGTCGGATGTTCGAGCGCGTCAAACGCCGCGGCCACGCCGTCGAGACCGACCACGTCGGTGATCATCGGCGCGGGCGCGATCCGGCCCTGCTCCAACATGTCCACGGTGTACTCGAAGTCTCGCTTCTCATAGGCCAACACAAAGTGCAGCGAGGCCTCCTTCGCGATTCCCGCAAAGGGCAGGAAGCTGTCCTGCTGCATGCACACGCCCACCACCACCACACGGCCGCGGAACTTGACCGTTTGGAGCGCCGACGCGATTAGGCCAGGGAGCCCGACGGCTTCGAACACGACATCGACGCCGTCCGGGGCGAGACGCTGCAGGACGCCGAGAAGACTCGCGTCCGCGGGATCGACCACCGCAGAGGCGCCGAGTGCCGCGGCCATGGCGCGCCGGCCGGGCGATTTTTCCGACACGATCACGCTGCGCGCGCCAAGGTGGCGCGCCCAGACAAGGGTCGCGAGTCCGATCGGGCCCGCGCCGAGCACGAGAACGTTCTGGGCAGAGCGGAGCGCCGCCACGTTCACGGCATGCAGGCCTACGGCCAAGGGCTCGACCAAGGCGCCGTGTTGCTCATCGACGCCGGCCGGGAGGCGCACCATGTGGTGGGCGGAGACAGCGACGTACTCTGCATACGCTCCCGGAGCCTGGCCTAGGCCAATCCCCTTCATGCCGTGGGTGCAGAAGGCGCCGAGTCCGCCGAGGCAGCGCTCGCAGGTTCCGCAGGAGAGGGCGGGGAGCGCGCAGGCGCGCTGGCCGGCCTTCCAGCCGTGAGCGGACTCCATAACCTCGCCCGAGAACTCGTGCCCCATCACGCTCCCGCGTGGAAGAAGCCCGAGCTGGTGCGCATGCAGATCGCTGCCACAGATTCCACAGGCGCCCACCCGCAGCACGAGCTGGCCAGGGCCCGGCGTCGGATCGGGAATCGTCTCGACGCCGAGGGACCGAGGGCCGGTCACCACTACGCTTCGCATGTGCTCCTCCCACTCGTCCGCGCGAGGTTATCGAATCCCGACCCTCCAGCACCTAAACTGCGGCGCGAAGACGAGGGAGGGCTCGACGGTGGTGACTCGGACAAGAAAGGCAGGTGCGAAGCCGCCCGGAACGGCAGGGCCGCGTGTCGCCGTGCTCATGGGGAGCAAATCCGACCTCGAAGTGATGCGTCCCGCGGCGCAGATGCTCGCCAAGCTCGGCATCCCCTACGAAGTGCGTGTGATTTCCGCCCACCGTACCCCCGACCGCCTGCGCGAGTACGTGGGGGAGATCGAGAGGCGCGGTGTCGACGTCATCATCGCCGGGGCAGGGGGTGCGGCACACCTCGCGGGTGTCGTCGCGGCCTTGACCCTCGTGCCGGTGCTCGGTGTCCCGATCGACAGCTCGGCGCTTCACGGCTTGGACGCGCTCCTCGCCACGGTGCAGATGCCCGGTGGGATCCCGGTCGGGACGCTCGCCATAGGCAAAGCGGGTGCCACCAATGCGGCGCTTCTCGCCGCGGCCTTTCTCGCGCGCCACGATCCCGACTTGCGCGAACGCCTGGGACAGCACCGCAAGGAGCAAGCGAACGCCGTGCCTGAGGGCCCTCTCGAGCTCTAGGCGGGGCGATCCTGCGCTCGCGCGAGGGCGGCTTTCAGATCTTCCCACACCAGGCGACGATTCTCAGGCGTGTACTGACGAAGCACGAACGCGGGATGGAAGGTCGGCATCACCGGGATGCCCCGGTACTCGTGCCACGTGCCGCGAATCTTGGTGATCGCCACATCCCGCCCGAGCAGGAGGCTCGCCGCCGGCTTGCCCAGGGCCACGATGACCCGAGGCCCGATGGCCTCGATCTGACCGTCGAGGAACGGCCGGCACGCCGCCACTTCGTCGGGCAGCGGGGTGCGGTTGTTGGGTGGTCGACACTTCACGATGTTGCAGATGTAGACCTCACTCCGCGCAATCCCGAGGCCCTTCTCGATCATACTGGTGAGGAGTTCCCCCGCACGGCCACAGAAAGGGATGCCTCGCAAATCCTCCTGCTCTCCCGGTCCCTCGCCTACGAATAGGAGCTTTGCCTCGGGGTTGCCCTGCCCGAAGACGATCTGGGTCCGGCCTTGGGAGAGCCGGCAGCGCGTGCATTCACCGAGCACTGCCCGCACCTCGTCGAGCGTGGGGCGGCTCGGCGACTCCCCGGTCTCCGCGATTGGAGCGGGCGCACGCGCGGGCGATGCCCCGGGATCCCGCGCTGCGGGAGCGCTGGGGGCGTGCTCGATCCGATCGATTCCCTCCTCCGCGAGGTCCTCGACCAGCGCTCGCGCCGAAGCGAGAAACGCGCGCAGCGCTTCGCTCATCGCCCCTTCCATGCCGGTGGCCGTTTCTCGAAGAAAGCCCGCAGTCCCTCCTTGGCATCGTCGGTGAGGGAGGTGAGGACGATCATCTCCCGCAGGTAGCGGAGCGCCGTCGCATATTCCATCTCACACATCGTGTGCACGGCCTCCTTGCCAAGGCGCAGCGCAGTGGGTGAGTAACCGCAAAGTGTCCGCACGAGCGAATCGATCTCGGCGTCCAGGGCGGGGTCGGGCACGACGCGCGTTGCGAGACCGAGCGCCAGGGCCTCCCGGGCCGCGACCCGGCGTCCGGTCAGCATGAGGTCAAGCACCACCTTGCGGCTTCCCGTGGCGCGATAGATCGGAGCCGAGACCACCATCGGAAGCAGACCGATTCCGATCTCCGGCAGACCAAAGACCGCACTCTCCGCGGCAATCGTAAAGTCCGCCGCGACCGCGAGGCCGCAGCCCCCCGCCAGAGCAAAGCCCTGCACCCGGGCGACCACCGGCGGCCGCGCCCGGTGCATGGCGAGGATCACGCGGGCCACCAAGTCGAAGTGTTGCCGATAGGCCTCGATCGTCTCGTGGGCCAAGAGCTCTGCGAGGTCCGCCCCCGCACTGAACGCTTGCTCTCCCGCACCGCGCAGCACGATCACCTTGACCCGCTCGTCTGCGCCGCCGTCGCACAGGCAGGCTTCGAGTTCGTGCAGGGTCGCGCGGTCGAGGGCGTTGCGCTTTTCCTCCCGATCGATGGTCAAGGTGAGCACGCCGCCGTCGGAGAGGTGGGAGAGGATGTTCGGCAGCTCAGCCCCCGCGTGCGTCCAGGGTCGCGAAGGCGCGCTCCAGGGTCGCAATCCGCGCGCCTTCCCAGGTCGCGTCCCGCGCGGCGCTGCCTTGGTGCGGTCCTTTCCCGGCGGCCGGCTCTTTGGTCCCGTGCTTCTGGGCCTCGATCTTCTTTTTCACCTGGAACTCAAACCCTGCATCGTTGGCCGCATCGTGACACGAGCCGCAAATCTGAAGGATCACGCAAGAATCGCACTTGTCCCCGAGCGACACGATCGTGCCCACCTTGGCCGAGCCCGCTTTCACGTGGTCGCCCCCGGGGCCATGGCAGGATTCGCAACCGACGCCGACCAAAGCAGGATGGGCGTCGGGCTTCTCGCCGACGGGGAAGCCGCCGGTTCGACCGAAGCCGGTGGTGTGACACTTGAGGCACGCCGAGTCCGCACTTTTGTTCTGCTTCACGAGCGGATTGATGGCCCGCGCGTGTGGGCTCTTCGACCAGGTGTCGTACTCCGCAGGATGGCAGCTCTGGCAGGCCTGCGAGCCCACGTAGGCCGCCGTCGTCGGCAAGAGGTCTTCCCGCGGATGCCCGCGTGCAAGCAGGATCTTCCGCTTCTCCTCGAGGGGCAGACTCGCGAGCTTCGCATTCGCGGCGTGGGAGATGCGGGGCAGGAACTCCGCGTACTTGAAGCCGAGAGAGTGCTGGGCGTCGTGGCACTGCAGACACTGGGGTTCGTAGTTGCCGTCTTTTACGAGCCCGGGCGAGACGTGCGGGCCGCCCCGGCCATGACAGCTCTCGCAGCCTACATCTTCGAGGCTCGGGGTAGACGGAGAGATCGTGTAGCCATCCGGCTTTCCGAAGCCCACCACGTGGCAGCTCACGCACTCCGGGTCCTTGTCCGCGCCGTGGGTCACGAGGGTATGAAAGGCGCCGGCGTGCTGCGTGAGCTCCCAGGTCCGTTTCTCTGATTCATGGCAGACCGCGCAGAACTCGTTTCCGCTGTAGCCGCTCTGGTTCAGCAGCATCGGTACCGGCACGCCGGCGATCTTCGCGATCCGCATCTTCGTGAGGGGCGGATCCCGGTCGTCGCGCCAGCCTTCGGTGCGGGCCTGGATCCTGCCCTCGGCGTCGATCAAGAAGATGTCCGGGACACCGGCCATCGCCCCGTACGCGTCCCGAATCTTGAAGTCGAGATCGACGACCACGGGGAAGAAGTCCAGTCCGTCGCTGCGCAAGGTTTCTCGCACCGCGTCGATGCGATCGGAGACCGACACCCCGATCAGGACAGGGCGCTTGTTCTCGGGGATGGTTGGCAGGTAGCTCTTGAGAAAGGAAAGCGCGTGATGGCAGTGGGGGCAGGTGTGGAGAAAGAAGATCAGGAGCACGGGCTTGCCGCGGAGCGACGCCAGGTGGAAACGCTCGCCGCCCTCGAGTCGCTCCGCCGTGAAGTCAGGCGCCTTGGGGAATTCGCCCAGCTCGGGCGCGGTTTGCGCACCCACCGCGGGGAGGCGCAAGTCGTTCCGCAGCTGCGTCTCCAGCACCCGTGAAGCGTCGGGGACGTCGCTTGCAAAGCCGCCAAGCCCGAAGCTCACGTAGCCCTCGGCGTCGGCACCGACAATTGCCACGGGAACTTGCAGGCTGAGCTTCTGCGCGATCGCGCCGCTTTCGTCGTCGATCACCCGGAAGTTGAGTCCCTGTTCACGTACGAAAGCGTCGAGCTTGCTGCGGTTCCCGCCCATGCCGATGCCCACGATCTCGAAGTTCTGGTCGCCACGCAGCGCGGAAACGGCCATCAAGGCCTTGGCCATGACCGCGGCGTCGGGCAGCTCGGGGTTGAAGAAGAAGAGAACGAGGCGCTTGCCGAGAAGCGAGGACACCGAGAGGCGTTCACCCTGGAGTGTCGTGCCCTCGAACGCCGGAAGCGGCTGGTCATGGCGTGCCGGCTTGGTGGGCGCGGGCGTCGCCGGGGGGGAGTCGGTGCTCCTGTCCGCCGCGGGAGAGGCCGCGCTTGGGCTGCTCGCGCTACGCGCGTCGGACGCCGGTGCACCCCGGTCGCCGCAGGCGATGCCGAGGCCAGCGACGACAACGAGCGCGAGCTTGTGCGGTCGCACGGGGCGCAGAATAGGTAGAGGCCCTTGGGGGGGCAAGCGCGAACGCGGGCGCTAGCGAAGCTTCGCCTTCACTTCTGCGAGCTTCGCCTTGAACAGCTCGTTGCCTGGCTCGAAGGTGCAGGCCATCTGGAGGTTGCGAGCCGCCGCGCTCAAGTCGCCCTTGGCGAGATCACCCTGCGCGAGCGTGAAATAGCGCTTCCCGTTCAGCGTCTTGCCGCCGCGCTCCTCGGCGGCCCGGCGCCCCGCTTCGACCGTGCCTTCGACGAGCTGCATGCGCGCGCCGGCAGACGCGCCTTGCGCGAGCCGCTCGTCGTAGAGCTTGCGGCGGCGCGGTTCTCGCAGAACGGAGTAGGCCTCGGTCACCCGCTTGGCGATGCGCTCCACCGCACCGCGCATCTCGGGGTCCAGGTGTCGGTGGGCGTCGGGATGAAACTTTCGCGATGCGGCGTGGTACGCGTCGCGCAGCGCCACGCTCGCGGCGCCGAGCGGTGCTCCGAGAATCTCGTAGTAGTTGAGGTCGTCCACGAGGCGCGCGAGGGCCTTGATCTCCTTGGGATCGAGGCCCACCCGAGGCTTCGGCCCGCTGGAGCCGTCGCCGGTCACTTGCCCTTCTTCTCCGGGTCGACCTCAAGGTCAATCGAGATGTCTTCGCTGGGCGGCGAGAGATCCCTGGAGTTGCGGTCGAACAGGTCCTCGCTCGGCGTGTCGACCGGCACCCGCTCGTCGGGCGAGCCGTCGAGGCCAGCGATCTCGAGGCCCTTTTTCGCAGGCTCGGCCCCGGGCTGAAGCTGCGAGAAGCCGCCCGTGATCTCAAAGTCCGCAGGACCATCGCCACCGGGCAAAGGCGCCGCCTCGTCCATCACGATGAGCTCAGCTGACGCATCCGCCTCGGCCTGCGCCGGCTCCCCGGGCGGCTCGAGGTCGGGCAGAGCGGGGAGATCGTCGGGCAGGACTTCGAGGTCTTCGCTCGGGTCCACCTGGGCCGGCGGAGGCAAAACCGGCGCGGTCCGCGCCGCAATCGGCGGAGAAGGCAGCGGCGGCGGCGGAACGAGCGGCGCCGATCGCACGGGCGGCGCAGGCGGAGTGGCGATCGAGGGGGTCTGAGGCAAAGGGCCGGCTGCGCCCTTGTTCCCCGGCGCCACCATCCCCGCGGTCACCGCACTCGGTACCACCTGAGCCGTTCGGTCGCGCTGCATGATCTTCTGGATTTCGGCCTCGGACAGGCCCGAGGAGAGCGTGATCTGCGTCGAAGCCTGCTGGCCCGTGGCCGGATCACGCGCCGTCACGTTCACGATGCCGTCGCTGTTGATCTCAAAGGTGACGTCGATCCGCACTTCGCCACGCCGGGCCTTCTTGAAGCCCGAGAAGTGAAACTGGCCAAGTAACTCATTTTCGGCCGCCTGGCGCGACTCCCCTTGATAGACCCGGATGTTCACGGATTCCTGGAAGTCCTGGAAGGTGGTGAAGCCACGGGTCTGCTCGATCGGCACCGGCGTATTGCGGTCGATCACGGTTTCCGCGAGCCCGCTGGCCACGCCGATCTTGAGCGACAGAGGCGTCACATCGAGCAGGTACGCCTCTTGCTGGGGCGAGAGTAAGGACGCGGCGTGGATCGCCGCCCCGAGCGCCACCACTTCGTCGGGGTTCACGTCGGTACGCGGCTCTCTTTGGAAATACTCTTTCACGGCGTTACGGATGAGAGGAAGGCGCGTCGGGCCGCCGACCAGGATCACGCCCGCCAGGTCGCGGGCGACGATGTTGGCCTGCTGCAGCGCTTCGTCGCACACCTTGAAGGTGCGCATCACGAGGTCCATCACGAGGGCCGAGTATTCCTCGGTGGTGATCCGCCGCTCGACCGAGCGGCCGCGGCCGTCCGGTCCGACGATCACGTCCGGGATCCGCACCTCCACTTCATCCTCGATCGAGAGGCCCTTCTTGGCCGACTCGGCAGCCACCTTGAGCTTCTCGAGGGCGTAGGGGTCGTTGCGGAGATTGATCCCTTCCTTCGCCACGAACTCGTCCGCCAGGAGGTCGATCAGGCGGTCGTCAAGGTCGTCGCCACCCAAAAACGTGTCGCCGCAGGTCGAGAGCACCTCAAATACGTCCTTGCCGATTTCAAGCACCGAGATATCGAAGGTCCCCCCCCCAAGGTCGTAGATCGCCACGCGTTGATTCAGGCCCTTGCCGAAGCCGTACGAGAGCGCCGCGGCGGTAGGCTCGTTCAGGATGCGCAGCACCTCGAGGCCGGCAATCCGACCGGCGTCCTTCGTAGCCTGGCGCTGATTGTCGTTGAAGTAGGCGGGAACCGTGATCACCGCCTTGGTGACCGTCTGGCCGAGCCGGGCCTCGGCGATCGACTTCATCTCGCGCAAGATCATGGCGGAGATCTCAGGCAGGGAGAACTCCTCGCTCCGCATTTTGATCCGCACGCTGTGGTTCGGGCCCTCGACGATCTCGTAGGAGCAGATGGCCTTCGCCTTCTTCACCTCCTCGGAGAAGAAGTAACGGCCGATCAGGCGCTTCGAGCTATAGATCGTGTGCTTCGGGTCGTGGATGATGTTCGCTTTGGCGGCATTTCCGACCGTGATCGAGCCGTCTTCAGCGAAGGCCACGACGCTCGCGGTGATGCTCTCGCCGTACGCGTTGGGAAGCACCTCCACCTTGCCGCCCCGAGCCAGGGCCACGCACGAGTTGCTGGTCCCGAGGTCGATTCCGATGGCGACTTCGGCCATCACCTTCCCTCCTGGCATCCGAGAGCCCGGCAGGCCCGGCGGGGACGCCGGCCGCACGCAAGCAACCGCACTTATATCGGCAGAACCCCGCGCCGCCTGAACGCTTCCCGGACCCGCAGCGCTCGCCGGAGGCCGGCCCGCGTGCTACCTCCCGCCCATGTCCGGCCACTCCAAATGGGCGACGATCAAGCGCAAGAAAGGCGCGGCCGACGCCAAACGAGGGAAGATTTTTACCAAGCTGATCCGCGAGATCGCGACCGCTGCACGGATCGGAGGAGGAGATCCCTCGGGCAATCCCCGGCTGCGGCTCGTGATGGACAAGGCGCGGGGCGCGAACATGCCCAAGGACAACATCGAGCGCGCGATCAAGAAGGGCACTGGAGAAGGCGCCGACACCCAGTACGAGGAGGTCGTGTACGAGGGCTACGGCCCCGGCGGAACCGCCATCTTCCTGGAGACCCTGACGGACAACCGAAATCGGACGGTGGGCGAGATCCGTCACGTGCTCTCGAGGTTCGGCGGAAATCTCGGGGCTTCGGGTTGCGTGTCCTTCTTGTTCGAGAAAAAGGGTCTTTTGAGCTTCGAGCGCACGGACCTCGATGCGGACGCCCTGCTCGAGGCCGCACTCGAGGCGGGAGCCGAAGACGTGATCGAGAGCCAAGGCTCCCTCGACGTGACCACCACCCCCGCAAATTTCGAGAAAGTCCGCGATGAGCTCACAAGACGCGGCTTCAAGGCGGCGAGCGCGCTGATCTCGATGCAGCCCACCACGACCACGAGGCTCGATGGGAAGGAAGCGGAGTCCATGTTGCGACTCGCCGACGCCCTCGACGATTTGGACGACGTGCAGAATGTCTACGCGAACTTCGACATCTCCGACGAGGAGATGGCCAAGATCGCATAGAGCGCCGGTTTCCCCCCGGCCGGCCGAGAACCGCGGACCCCGAGCCGCGGAGGTGAAGACGGTGCCCGCGGCCGAAGCCTCCGCCGAGGCGCGCGTGCGAATTCTCGGCATCGACCCTGGATCCACCGTCACCGGTTTCGGTGTGCTCGAGCAGGCCGGCGCCCGGGTGAGGCATGTCGCCCACGGCACCGTGCGCCACCCGCGCCACGCCTCCTTGGCCGAGCGCTTAGCGACCCTTCAGGCCGCGCTCGTGGAGCTGATCGCGACCCATCGCCCGGATGTAGCGGTGGTCGAGCGCGTCTTCGTCGCCGCGAGCCCCCGCGCCGCGCTCGTGCTGGGTCACGCACGGGGCGTCGCACTGGCCGCGGTCGGCGCGGCGGGCCTCCCTCTCCACGAGTACGCTCCCTCGCAGATCAAGCTCGCCGTCACGGGGAGCGGCGCCGCGGACAAGCGACAGGTACAAGCGATGGTGCAGCGGCTCCTGGCACTCGCGGCCCCGCCGCCCTTCGATGCCGCGGACGCTCTCGCGGCGGCGCTCTATCACGGCCACGCCGGGCCTCTTGCTGCGGTGTTGGCTCGTGTGGCGCCACGTGCTCGCGGAAGGCGGGCGACGACGCGGGGTCCACGCTTTGTGGTGAGGCGCAAATGATCGCGTATCTGGCGGGTGTACTCCGGGAGAAGACACCGTCGCGTGTGGTCGTCGACGTGGCAGGCGTGGGCTACGAGGTGTTCGTCCCCCTCTCCACCTTCACGGAGCTTCCGGACGACGGCAAGACAGTGGCGCTGCGCGTTCACACGCACGTGCGCGAGGATGCGATCGTGCTCTACGGCTTTCACAGCGCCCGGGAGCGTTCGGTCTTCGAGCTGCTGATTCGCACGAGCGGCATTGGCCCGAAACTCGCCCTCGGCATCCTCTCCGGGATGGAGCCGGAAAGGCTCCTCTGCGCCGTCGCAAGCGGTGACCTCGAGGCCCTGCGCCGGGTTCCCGGTGTTGGGCTCAAGACCGCCGAACGGATTGTGGTGGAGCTGCGGGAGCGAGCCGCTCAGCTCGCGCTTGAGACGGGTGGGCAGGCCACGGAGCGCCGGGCCCGCGCTCCGGCAGGCGCCAGCGATCCTGGGAATGAGCTACAAGAACAGGCACTCTCGGCGCTCCTCAATCTTGGCTACACGCGGCCGCAGGCGCAGCGCGTGGTGGAGGAAGCCGCGAGCGAAGTCGGCGCCGAGCCGGCCCTCGAGTCGCTGCTGCGGAGCGCCCTGCGGAGGCTCTCCCGATGACCGATCCCTTCGATGGCCATGGAGCCTTGGCTGCCGAAGCTCTCCCGGGGGAGCGCGGGGTCGAGGAGCGGCTTCGACCGCAATCGCTCGGCGAGTTCGTCGGGCAGGATCGGCTGCGTGAGAACCTCGGGGTCTTCGTGGCCGCAGCACGTGCCCGCGGCGAAACCCTGGACCACATCCTTTTCTACGGTCCCCCAGGTCTTGGCAAGACGGCGCTTGCCCACATCGTCGCGCTCGAGATGAAGGCGCAGTTCCGCGCGACCAGTGGACCCGTGATCGAACGGCCCGGCGATCTCGCCGCGCTGCTGTCCAATCTCGAGAGTGGTGACGTGCTGTTCATCGACGAGATCCATCGCCTGAATCCCGCCGTGGAAGAGATCCTGTATCCGGCAATGGAAGACGCCCAGCTCGATCTTGTGATCGGACAGGGTCCGAGCGCACGCTCGATTCGCCTCGACTTGCCACGGTTTACGCTGGTCGGCGCCACGACGCGCGCGGGCCTTCTCTCCTCACCCCTGCGGGACCGCTTTGGATACGTCGCGCGCCTTGATTTCTATCCCCCAGCTGATCTTGTGCAGATTCTCGTGCGCGCCGCCCGCATCCTCGGCGTGCCCCTCGCGGCCGGGGCCGCCGAGGAAATCGCCCAACGGGCGCGCGGCACGCCGCGCATCGCGAACCGGCTGCTGCGGCGCGTACGTGATTTCGCCGAGGTGAAAGGCGGTGGCGGTGCCGAGGTGACGCGCGAGGGCGCCTGTTTCGCCCTCGGCAAGCTCGATGTCGATGACGCGGGCTTCGACACCCTCGACCGCGCGCTGCTGCAGACTCTGCTCGAAAAATTTGACGGTGGGCCGGTGGGACTCGACACGCTCGCCGCGGCACTCGGCGAAGACCGCGGCACCCTCGAGGATCTCGTCGAACCCTTCCTCATCCAAGGCGGCTATCTCGAGCGCACGCCGCGCGGGCGCGTCGCCACGCGCATCGCCTGGGAGCATTTCGGGCTCGAGCGGCCGCAAACCCGCACTCCCGCGCAGACGAAGCTGCTCTAAGGACTCGCTCCTTCCTTGGCCGCAGGGGGAGCGTCCCGCGCCGCAGCGCGCCGCAGGCGTGGCGCGGTCCCAGGCAGCACGCCTTGGTTCCACAGCACCTCAACCGCACCCTTCTCATCCAGCGGGTCGTAAACCACAAGGTCGTCCAGTCCGTCCCCATCGAGGTCCGCGACACAGGACAAGCCCTGGGCGGGCGCGTGCTGCGTGGCCACGCGTGGCCCGAACCCCGGCCCGCCTTCTCCGGCGACTCCGAGATGGACCGCAATCTCGTCCCGCGCGAGGCCGTAGAGCAGATCCTTACGTCCGTCCCCGTTCCAGTCCCCCTCCGCAGTGGGCAGAAGGGCCGAGACCCGACCCTCGCTGAAATCGAGGGGCAGGCTGAGCGAGCCGGTCCACGAGGGCTTCGGTGAGGTCCCCACCGGTCCACCCAGCGGGAAGACCCGAAGCTCAATCTCGACGCGCCGCATGGCGAGCGCTCGGGCGACTTGCACAATGCCGAACGCGATCTTTGACGACAAGAGCTCGGCCCGGCCATCTCCGTCGAGGTCGATTGTGTCGGCGCTCGAGAGCGCGTCGCTCTCGTCAAGCAGGAGCCACGGCGGATCTTCGAGGCGAACGCCCTCACCACGGTTGCGGTAGACCGCCGTCACGGAGTGGCTGCGCAGGAGCGTGCCCGAGGTCCGGTGGATCACGAGATCTGCGCGACCGTCCCCGTCGAGATCACGGGCAATCAGGCGGAGCGACGTCGCCTTGTGTCGCAGCTCCTCCGCCGCCGTGAAGGGTCGGAGCGTCAGGCGACGCGTGGGCGTTGTGGGCAGGCCCGTGGGGCCGAGCCGGAAGATCCACACCGAGAAGCGGGAGAGTGCAAACAGGTCCAGCCGTCCGTCGCCGTCGTCGTCGGCGCGGGCAAGCCCGGGCCAGCCGATCGAAGAGACAAGGAGCTCGTCCTGGGGAGGAGGTCCGGGCCCTGCCATCGTGTAGTCGGCGAGCAAGGGGAAGCTCAGGAATGGCCCCTTGCTTCCGTCGAAGTGGACGATGCGCCCGCCCTGGAGGGTTGGCACCATCGCCGACAGCGTGCTCCCGCCCTCCCAGGCGTCGATGAAATGCAGGCGCGCAAGCTCACGCGTGGGCGCCGGGAGCGGGGCCGGTGGGTCGAGGGCGATGGCCTCGTTCGCCCCGGTTGCCAAGGGGGTCACCAGCCGGATTTGATCCGCCGCGAGCAGCGCCACGCGGTCCCCCGCCGGGCCCGGATCCCGCACCAGGTCGTAGGCCACAACCGGGCCCGGAATCTCGAGAATCTGCGTCGGGTCGGGCGCATAGCGGCCCGAAGGACCGGGCGCAAAGAGTGCCAGCCCCCGCACTTGGTCGGGGGGGCTCCCCCGGATAAAGGCCACGATCAGCCCTTGATGGTGGCCGGCCCTGCTTCCCCCGAACCATGCGGGAGTGACCTCGACGGGACGACCAGCGACCCGCAGGGTCTCAACCTCGAAGACTGCCTCCTCGCTCCGAGCCACAGCGAATGGGGCGAGGGCCACCACCACGAAAAGCAGGAGGGACGGGAGCCAAAAGGGGCGGCCGCACACAGGCGCGAATGTAGGCAAGAGTGGCCTCCCGCGTTTCCCTGTCTGATCCGGGCCCCGGGGTCCCCGTCGTCGACTGCCCCGAAGGGCTTGGCGGCTCAAACCCGCGGGTGAGCCGACCGATAGGACGGGAATCGGATCGTCGAGCAGGGGAGCGCCGTGGCCTCCGTCCGCGCCGTCGTAAAAAAGCTTCCGCTTCTTCTGGCGGTGCCCCTCACCTTGGTGGGGGCGCTCGGCGTGGCACAGTTCTATTTGCCCTCCGCTCCCTTCGTGGCTCCCGCCCACGACCTTCTCGTGGGCTGGCTCCTTACCCTCAGCCACGGGTCGGGTCTGGAGCGGATCGCCATAGGGCCTGCCGCCTACGCTCCGCTCGTCGTTGGCTTGGCCATGGTCTTGGTGACGCTTCGGACGAGCCGCCAAGCACCCGCGGAAGAAGTGGAGGGGGACCTGCGCCCCGCCGCTCCAGCGGTCGACAAGAAAACCCGCCGGCGAGCGGAAAAACAGGCCGACGCCCTCGCGAAGAAGGGCAAGCTCGCTGACGCCGGTACGCTCTTGGTCGAGGTCGGTTCCCTGGATCGCGCCGCGGAGCTCTTCATCAAGGGGGAGCTCTTTGCGCGTGCGGCGGAGATCCGGCACGACCAGAACCGCTTTGCGGAGTCGGCGGAGCTCTACCAGAAGGCCGGCCGTTTTGACACCGCCGGCACCATTCTTTCGACCCAGGGTGACTTCGCGGGCGCCGCCGAGTGCTTCGCCAAGGCCAACCGGATGTCGGTCGCGGCCGAGATGTTCGAGAAGGCCGAGAACCACCTGCGCGCGGGCGAGTGTTACCTGCAGGTGGGCTTTGCACGCCACGCGGCGCAGTCATTCGTGAAGGCCCAGGCCTGGGCAAAAGGCGCAGCCGCGCTCGAAGAGGTGATCACCGAGGAGTTCGCACGCACGACGACGGGCCAGGACCCGAAGAAGCAGAAGGAGCTGCGCACGCTTGTCTTGCAGGCCGGCCGTCTCTACGAACAAGCCGGCAACCTCGACAAGGCCCAGGCCGTCCTCGAGCGCGGCACTTGCTTTAGCGCCGCCGGAGAGATCGCACTGCGACTCGAGCGATTCGCCGCCGCGGCGGAGCTGTTTCAGCGCGCGCACGAACCCCTGCGCGCCGCCGAGGCGCTTCAGCGCCTAGGCGAGGACGGCGAGGCCGCGCGCATCCTGGGCGAGTATCACCGCGACCGGGGTGAGGATGAAGAAGCGGCGGCAGCCTTCGAACGCGCCGGGGAGTGGCTCGCCGCAGGCGACCTCTACCGCAAGCTCGAACGCCACGCGGAAGCCGGGAGCGCCTATGAACGCCAGGGCGACTCGAACCTCGCGGCGGAGATGTTTCGCCTGGCCGGCGACACACCCCGTGCCGCCTCGATGTACGAGCGGGCGGGCCGCTACGCCGAGGCGGCGGAATGCTTTGCGTCCATCGGCGACCGCGCAAAGGAAGCGGAGCTGCTCGAGCGGGCGGGCCAGCTCCTGAAGGCAGGCGAGATGTACCACGAACTTGGCCGCGACGACGACGCGATCAAGTTGCTCCAGAAAGTCGAGGCCAGTAACGCCGAGTTCGGGCCGGCCTCCGCGCTCCTCGGCCGAATCTTCCGCGCGAAAGGCATGCACTCGCTTGCGGTGAAGAAGCTAAAGCAGGCGATTGGTTCCGCAGAGCTCTCTCGCGACACAGTGCAGGCCTACTACGCGCTGGCCGAGGTGGAGGAGCTAAGCGGTGAGGCGCGCGAGGCCGTCGACATCTATGAGAAGATTCTGGCCTTCGACTACCACTTCGCGGATGTCGAGAAGCGACTCGCGACCGCGCGTGCCAAGGCAGCCCTGCTCCCCACTTCGGAATCGCTCGGCACCCAAGGCACGGGGGAACGCGCGCTCACGCCTTCCAACCAGCCCGCGCGCTACCAGGTTGTCGGCGAGCTCGGGCGCGGCGGGATGGGCATCGTCTACAAGGCCAACGATACGGTGTTGGACCGGGTCGTGGCCTTCAAGGTACTGCCCGACGCACTCAAGGAGAATCCGCAGGCACTCAAGAACTTTCTCCGTGAAGCCAAGAGCGCGGCCCAGCTAAATCATCCGAACATCGTGACGGTCTACGATGCTGGCGAGCAGGATGGCCGCTACTACATCGCAATGGAATACGTCGACGGCACGACGCTGAAGGAGATCTTGCGGCGGCGCAACGTGATTGCCGCAAGCGGCGTGCTGCACGTGCTCGTGCAGATGTGCGAGGCCCTTGCCTACGCCCACGACAAGAAGATCGTCCACCGGGACATCAAGACTGCCAATACGATGTGGACCCGGGACAAGAAGGCAAAGATCATGGACTTTGGCCTCGCCAAGGTGGTCGAGGAGGTCCGCAACCACACCACGCTTGTTTCAGGGACCCCCTACTACATGAGCCCCGAGCAAACCTTGGGGCGCAACGTCGACCACCGGACCGACATCTACTCGCTCGGGGTGACGATCTACGAGCTCGCGACGGGGACACTGCCCTTCCGGGATGGCAATGTGCCCTACCACCATGTACACACCCCGGCGCCCGACCCCCGCTCCGTCAACCCGAGTATCCCCCTCCCCCTGGCGCGCATTATCAGCCGTTGCCTCCAAAAGGCCCCCGACGATCGCTACCAATCGACCCGGGAGATCCTGACCGAGCTGCGGGCCGCCGTGAGCGAGGGAGGCCTTGCCACCAAGCGCCCATAGCGCTGGTGGCCCTCGGAGTGTGACGCATCCGTCACGAGCGTAACGAGAACGTCACTGGAATCGCCCCAAGAATCGGGTCGGGCGGGCCGCAGGCGGAGGATTGTGTGATAACCATCACTGCAACAGGGCGGAACAGCAAGGAAATCTGCCGTGTCGGATGACCGCTTCATGAACGGCTCACGTCGGCATGCGGCTTGCTATTCCCCTGGCGGACACTCGTCGGGAATGACTTTTCGTTCCGACGCTCTCGGGGGGGAGGGGCGGTGCGCCAGCGGACAATAGCGGAGAAGATTTCGTGTACGGGGATCGGGCTCCACAGCGGAGCGCCGGTGGAGTTCACGCTCCACCCCGCGCGCGTTGACAGCGGCATCGTGTTCTCGGGAGAGCGTGCAGGGCGCCCGGTCGAGGTCGCGGCAAGGCCAGAGTCCGTCGTGGCGACCCGCCATGCGACGACACTCGGCGCCCAGGGCCTCAAGGTGGGCACGGTCGAGCACTTACTCGCCGCGCTCTATGGCATCGGTATCGATAACGTACGGATCGAGCTTGGGGGCGGCGAGATCCCGATCATGGACGGGAGCGCGGCTTCCTTTGTGTTCTTGATCCGCGCCGCGGGCGTCTACGAGCAGCCTGCACCGCGCCGCTGCCTGCGAATCCGCCGGCCCATCGAGGTGGTGGACGGGCTGCGCCGCATCCGCGTCGAACCGGCACGCTCGTTCCGCGTGTCGTACGCCATCGACTTCTCCCACCCGGCGATCGGTCGGCAATCCATCGACAACCTCGAACTTGGCGAGGGCGTGTTCGAGCGCAAGCTCTGCCGGGCTCGCACCTTCGGCTTCTTGCATGAAGTGCAGGCTCTCTGGCGTGCTGGCCTTGCGCGCGGCGGGTCTCTCGACAACACCGTCGTTCTGGATGAGCGGCGCGTGCTCAATCCCGAAGGCCTTCGCATGCCCGATGAGTTCGTGCGTCACAAGATCCTGGATCTCCTCGGGGATCTTGCGCTGCTTGGAATGCCGATTCAGGGGCACGTGAAGGCCGAGCGTGGAGGTCACGCCCTGCACCAGCGGCTGATCGCGGAGCTGTTGAGCGATCCCTCGTGCTACGAGATCGTGACGGGGCCCCGCCATCCGGCCTTCTACGTCGACGCTCCCACGCGGCTGGTCTCAAACGCCTGAGCCTGAAAGGGCCGGCGCGCCGTGGCGCGAGCGGGTCTTGGCGCGCGGAGGGGCGAAGAGCGTCACGGCTCGGAGCCCCTCCTGCCCAACCTGAGCGTGCGCCAGGACTAGCGGTCGGGCATGTCCTCGAGCTGCCGCGCGAGGCGCGCTGACGCCACGGCGTCCGTGAACTCGATTCCCATACCCGGTGAGCGGCCGCCCCCCTCGCCCTTGCGCGGCATGTGGGTCCACGCCACCCGACCTTCGATCTCATGGACACACTCGCCCCCCGGGAGGCGGAAGCGGACTTTGAGGGCCGTGCCGCGAGGCAACGGCTCCTCGCTCTCGATGAAAAGCCCCCCTGCGCCGAGGGTCGTCGCGTACTCGCACTGAACACCCGCCGGGGACGAATAGTCGACCAGGATGCGCACGGTCCGGCGCCGGTGCTTGCGCTCCTGAATGTTCTCGTCTCTGTCACTCATCGGTTTCTCTCCGCGCTTTGGGCCTTTAGACCGTCTGGGACCAAGCGACTGCCACACGCCGCAGGAGCTCGCGGGCCTCAGCTGTACCCTCGACGAGCGAGGTCAGATCGACCTCGTCGGTGGGTGGTGAGGCGAGTTGACCGGCATCCTGCAGGAGTGCGCACAGGGCGGCGCGCAAGTTCCCGCCGCAGGCGTCAAGGGCGGCCGCATGTGCCAGGGCGCGCAGCTCGCCGCGCCAGGCTGAGAAATCGATCTCGGCGATCTCCTCGGGCGACGAGCTCCCCATGGCTTTGCGGACCCGCCGGCGTGCCCAACGACCAAGGGCATCGCTCATTGCATTGATGAGTCGCCCGTCGCCGGAAAGCTGCTCTCGCTCATGGGCGAGTCTTGCGACCAGCGCGACGACCGCTCCTGCCTCGTCCGCAGGAAGGGGTACGAGGGCGGGCGCGGCAAGCGCCGCTTCGGCCTCGAGAGCCGCCTGGCGGAACGAGGCGGTGGCCGGATCCGCCCCAGGCATTCCTGACGCGGGAGAGCCGAGTGCTTGGCCGATTTCCTGTGCGACCTCGCGCACGAGATGGCGGGCCCGCTCCCAGACCACATTGCCGAGAGATCCGCCCTGTCCGACCCGCAGGGAGAGCGCTCCGGGAGCGGCTTCCCGTTCCGTCGGCGAGGCGGCGCCAAGGGCCCGCAGGATGGCGAGGCCGTTCTCGAGAGGCGCGCGGCCACGTGCCAGGCTGCCTTCTGCGATCCGAAGGAGTCCGCGCAGGGATGCGATCCGCGTGGGTTGGGCGTCGAGGAGCTCGCGGTGACGCGCGCGCGCCTCCTCCCAGCGCGCAGGCCGGAAGGTTAGGAGCTCGGCCAGGGCCTCGCGGGCCTCGCGCTGCTGCGGCTGCACTGTGAGGGCGCGTTCGTAGGCCTCAATCGCACCGTCGACGTCCTCGAGGGGGCCCGCACGCAGGCGGCCAAGCTGCAAAAGGACCTCGCCCAGGCCAGAGCGATCTAGACCCGAGTACTGCGCCGCGAAGCTCGCAAGGGTCTCGGCGGCTTGACGCCACTCACCGAGGGCGCGCAGCAGCCGAGCGGCTGCGAGGGCATCCGCGAGGTCAGCGGGATCGCACTGCGCAGCTTCGCGGAAGGCAGCGGCAGCCTCACGCCGTGAGCCACGGGCCTCGAGGGCGCGCCCGCGCACGGCGAGGAGCGCCGCCCGCCCGAGCCCCTCGCGCACGTGTTCGAGGCCCTCGCTCGCCGTTACGAGCGCCTCGTCGGTGCGGCCGACTGCGGAGAGCCGGGTCGCGAGAACGATCCAAGCTCGCTCTTCCCGCCGATCTGCGGTGAGCGCGTTGCGCAAATGCACCTCGACGCGCGCGGGGAGGCCCGTTTCCTCGAGACCCAGCTCGGCTGCGCGCGCGAGGCAGGAGGCGCGCACTGCGGGGGTCGCGACGCTGGCCCACGCTTCCAGGCCGGCAATCGCCTCGGCCTTCCGGCCGGCTCGCTCGTGCAGCGAGACCAATCCCTCCCGGGCCTCCTGTCGAGTGCCGTCGAGCGCGATGGCTTCCGCGTAGCGGGCAAGAGCCGCGACGGGCTCGTCTTGGTTGCTTAGGGCGTGGCCGAGGAGCGCCAGGCGCCGCGCGCGCAGCGCATCGTCGCGTCCGGGCAGCGCGAGCCACGCCTCCAGCTGTCGCCTCGCCCCCGTGAGGTCATTGAGCTCGAAGAGCACCTCTCCCTGTGCACCAAGCGCCTGCTCGTGGTCCGCCACAATCGCGAGTGCTGCCGCGAACAGGCGCACCGCGTCTTCCAGTCGGCCGGCGCTGCGTGCGGAGGCGCCGCCCACAAGCGCCACCTGGAGCCTCTCCCCGGTCTCCAGATCGCCGTCGTGCGCAGCGAGATCGAGGGCCCGCGCGGCCGCGTTCGCGGCGTCCTCGTGGCGCTCCTGAATGGCCGCTACACGGGCGAGGATCGCTTGGGCCTTGGCGCAGGCCGGGTCACGTTCCGCAGCCCGACGGGCGAACACGCCGGCGCTCTCCACGTCGCGCGGCTCGACGAGCGTGGCGGCGCGCACGAGGCGCTCGGCGGCTCCCGTATCCGGCGCGAGCTCGGAGGCCTGCCCAAGCGCTCTGGCGGCGCCTGCAGCGTCTCCGCTTGCCTCGCGCAACCGCACCGTTGCGTCACACACCACGAGGTCCTGGGGATCTTGCGCGAAAGCCTGTTCAACCCGAGCCCGGGCCGGTGCGCCCTGCCCAAGCGCCTCCAATGCCTCCGCCAGCGCCAGGTGGTCGGTGGCCTGTGCCGGGATTTCCCGGTCGTCGCAGACGGTGGTGAAGACCTCGACGAAGCGCGGGAGCTCCCCTGCCTGGCGGTAGAGCTCGGAAAGGGCGAGGCGTTCGGCATGTCGGAGCGGTCCGATTTGGGCGGCGGCTTCAAAGGCGGCGATGGCGCGGGGGGCGTCTTGGGCATGATGGCGCGCGATCTCGGCGACGCGGAGCCAAATCTCGGCACGACGCGCGGAGTCGGCTTCGCCGAGCAGTTCCACCTCGCTCTCGTAGAGGTCGAGGGCACCCCGCCAATCCTCCATCGCTTCGAGCAGCTTCTCGAGGGAGTGCAGCGAGACACGATCCTGGGGGTCGACCTCGAGGGCGCCGGCAAAGGCCCGGCTTGCCCGGGTGGTGGAGCCGAGATGGCGCCAGGCGACCTCGCCGAGCCGGCGCAACAGGGCGGCCCGATCCAGTGCCCCCGGCTGCGCGAGCTCCTGCTCGAGCGTCGAGGCCACCGTCTCAAAGTCGCCCAGCAGCTCGCTTGCAGTACGCAGGCCGCGCAGCGCGCCGAGGTGGCCGGGTGTGCGCGCGATCACTTCCCGGTAGGCGCTTGCGGCATCGGAGTAGGCATACAAGCGCTCGTGTCGGAGGCGAGCGAGCTCGAGCCAGCCCTCGACGTCGTCTCCCCCGCGCGCAAGCCGACGGGCCAGTCGATCCGCGAGCTCCACATGGGAGTGCTCCGCGCGCAAGAGCGTGATCAGCCGGTTCTCGGCTTCGGCGCGTTCGGGATCCAGGATGCCCACGCTCTCGCCGCCGGGCCGCGCTTCGTCGACCAAAACCCGCAGATGGGGGAGGGCGGCTTCGGGATTGCCAAGCTGTTCGACGTAGGCGCGCGCGAGGTCCGCGTGGAGCGTGCGCCGCCGTTCCGCAAAAACCGGAGCGTCGCGATCGAGCAGCCGAAGCTCCTCCTCCGCGGAGGCTGCCCACTCATCACGCCGGCCCGAAGCCGCGAGTACGTCTCCCAGAGCCTGGACCAGCTCGCGTCGAGCGGCTCCAGTGGCTTCAGACTCCGCCAGCGCTTCCCGGAGCTGATCCGCGGCGCGGTCGGCCTGGCCGCCCGGACCCGCAAGGAGCGCTGCGAGGCGACGCCGAAGGGCGAGACGTTCAGGCCCGCTCGCAGTGGAGAGAGAGCGCTCAATCACCGTAGCCTGCTCGAGGGGGCGACGCAGGGCCGCGTAGAGCCTTTCAAGCTCCCGAAGGGTTTCCGGATCGCCCGGTCGCGCCGCAAGAGCCTGCTCCAGTGCCGCCGCCGCCCGCGCCGGGGCGCCAAGCTCCCGCTCGAGAAGCCGCGCCCGCTCTACATGGAGTGCGCGCAGGGCGTCAGGGTCGGTGGAGACCGCCGTCTGCGCCTCGAGGGCGCGCAATAGGGCCGTAGGCTCGCCGACACGCCGCCGGAGCGTCGTGATGCGCGCCAGGATCTGGCGATCTTGAGGACGCGCGGCTCGCAGGCGTTCAAGCCAAGGCAAGGCCGCCGCCGGCGTGAGCCGCTCCTCGGCCACACGAGCCGCCTCCATCAGAAGCGCCTCACGCTTGCCCGCTTCGGCCCCCTGCGCCTCGGCGAGCAGAGCCTCTACGTGGCCCTGCCAGTCCCCGACGGCCGCCAAGGTTTGAACAAGCCCCCGACGGGCGGCGCGCTGGGAGGCGTCGAGCGAGAGCACCTCGCGATAGGCGGCTGCCGCCTCATCGAGCCGTTCAAGGGGCCCCGCGAGCAGATCGGCCTTGCGAGCGAGGAGCGCGGCGCGCCGGGACGCACCCCGGGTGCCGCCAATCGCGCGCTCCAGCGGGGCGAGCGCCTCCGCGGGGCGTCCCAAGGAGACCGCGAGGCCAAGCACCTGCTCGAGCGCCGGACCGTGGTTCGGCTCGAGCTCGAGAACACGCCGCAGATGGACAAGTGCCTCCGCCGGGCGCGCGAGCGCCCCGGCAAAGAGCGCAGCGAGTTCGAGGCGAACCGGCGTTTCGTCTGGGCCCGCCACCCGGGCCAGCTCGCTTTCGAGCAGCTGAGCCAGCGGCTGCGCCTCACTGCTTAGGCGGTACAGCTCGCGCAGCGCAAGCTTTGCGCCTAGATCCTCGGGTCGATCGGCGAGAACCTTGCGGTATGCCTCGCGGGCGGCCTCATCGCGGCTGAGCCCTCTCAGGGCGTCCCCGAGGCGTAGGTGCCAGTTCGCCCGCTCCGCCGGGTCCTTCGCCGCTTCGCCCGCCGTGGCGCACAGGTCGACCAGCGCAGCCGTCTGACCGGTCCGCACGTAGAGCGCCGCGAGAGGCTCGGCCACTGCAGCGACCGGGCCGAGCTCGTCGAGGGCGGGCTCGAGGGCCTCGATCGCGCCTGTCGGATCGTCGAGAGCGCTCGCGCGCAGCTCGGCGATGCGCTGCCGCAGGGAGGCGCGCCGGAGCGCTTCTTGAGCCCGCTCCGCAGGCGCCGTCGTATCGAGTGCGGCAAGGCGGCGCTCGAGCACCGTGACGAGCTCGCGGTGCCGACCCTCGCGTGAGAGTCGCCCGATTAGGAACTCCGCGGCCTCCGTGTGGCCCGGGGACAGCTCCAGGGCCCGCTGCCAATGCGCCTCGGCACGTGTCTCATCGCCCAAATCCCCCGCGCATAGCTGCGCGGCCTTGGCCCGCAGCGCGAGCTCCCGCGCAGGTTCCGGGCCCGTCTCGAGCTCGCCCTCGAGCGCCCGCAGCAGATCCTGCGGTTGATTCATGTCGGTGTAGAGCAAGGCGAGGGACTGCCACGTCTCGGGCCGCTCCGGCTCGAGGCCGGCCGCGGCTTCGTAGTGCCGAACCGCCCCGTCACGGTCGCGGGTGCGATCGCGGCAGATGCGGGCGAGGCGCTCGTGCAGGGTGAAGCGCTCTCGCACCTCCCCCCGCTCGCCGAGGGCCGCGAGGCGGCGCTCGAGCGTCGTCCGCAGCTCGTCCCACTCGCCACGCCGGCCGAGCAGCCGTTCGAGGCGATCTTCCGCCTGGGCCGCGAGCGCGGGGAGCGCGCGCTGCTCAGCGACGTTGCGCAGCAAGAGCTTCGCCTCGCCGCCGCGATCGAGTCGCTCCGAGAGCAAGAGCGCCTGCTCGAGCCAAAGGGGAGCGCGCTCCTCATCGCTCCGCGCACGTGCGGCACGCTCGCCGAGTAACGCCGCGAGACCGTCGGCATCGTCGAGATCGCGCAGCCCACGCTCGAGACGGGCAATTGCTTGTTCAGAGGCAGAATCAGCGGAGACGATGCCTTGCAGGAGAGCGATCGCTTCATCAGTCCGGCCGAGTCGGTCTTGAAGCAGGGCGGCACGGCGCAGGTCGAGGGCGACCAGGTCCGCAGCCTCAGGCGCTGGGCTTCGTTCCAGCTGGTCGCGCCGCTCCTGCAGTCGGAGGGCCAGCACCTCGAATCGCCCGGTGTGCTCCAAGAGCTCTTCCAGCCGCGCGTCACTCATCGCGTCGCCCAAGCCTTCGCGGGCAAGCGTCGAGAGGGCGTCGATCGCTCCGTCGTGGTCGCCGAGCCCCTCGTCGAGCAGCTTCGCGAGCGCCCGCAGCGAGCCGGCGCGGGCTTTCGGGACGAGGTCCACAAGCTGGCGGCGCAGCAGGGCCGCCTCGGCCAGGCGGCCCGCCGCCTCGTGCAGCGTTGCCAGGGCCATCACCGACGGTGCGTGATCGGGCTCGAGCTCGAGGGCGCGCTGCCAGGCCACGGCCGCCTCACGCTCGCGGCCGCACGCGGCGTGCAGCGTGGCGAGTCGTCGCCGCAGTTCCGCCTGACGTGCGCTCGAGACGAGGGGATCGAGCTTTTGGAGGACGCGACATAGCTCGGTGTCGTTTCCGGACGCCTCGTGCAGGCGGACGCAAGTCTCGAGGGCAGCAGCCGTAGGCGCGAGATCGGCGAGCCGTGTCGCCCATCCCAGCGCTGCTTCGATCTGCCCAGCCGCTTCGTAGCGCCGCACCAGCTCGGCGACGAGGTAGCCGAGACGCTCCCGATCGGCGGCGACTGCGGCTTCACGCTCGTAGGCGCGCACGATGGCGGCGGGGTCTTGCCCGAGCAGTGCGATGCGCTCGAGGCCGCGCAGCGCACGTTCCGCACGCGGCTCGAGAGCCAGCGCTTGTTCGAAGGCTCTCGAGGCGCCCGCTTTGTCCTCGAAGTGGTCGAGCAAGAGGTCGCCAAGCGCGCACAGAGGCCGCACCTTCTGTGCACCCTGTGTCGCAGCCACGCTCGACTCCAAAAGGGCGCGTAGCGGCGCGAAGGCCTCCCCTTTGCGGTAGATCTCCTCCAGCGCCTCGATCAGCCCGGGCGTTTCCGGTGCCACACGGAACGCGCGCTCGTAGACTTCACGCGCTGCGTCGACGTCTCCGAGTTTTTCGAGCTGCAGTGCACCAAGGCGCATCCAGAGGGTCGCCTGGATCGCCGGATCTCCGCCCGCGAGAGCGGCGCGCCGCTCGAGCACGTCGACGAGCTCTTCATGCCGGCCTGCCGCCAGCAGCAGGTCCGAAAGCTTCGTGAACAGTTCGGGGCTGCGGATCCCGCGCTCAATCCCGCGGCGCAGCCGCACGAGGGCGGCCTCGGTATCGCCGAGCTCCGCCGCGAGGCTCGCGGCTTCGACCCATACATCGCTCGGGGTCGCGTCGCCTGCCAGCTGCGCCAGTCGCTCAAGACGCATGAAAAGCGCCCGCCGGTCGCCGGTCTGGCGCTCCACCGCGGCGAGGGCGGCGTGGACTTCGACGTCCTCGGGCGCAAGCTCGGCTGCGCGCGAGAGCCAAAGGCGTGCCGTAGCGACGTCGCTCAGCCTCTCGAGGGCGATCCTGCCCGCGTCGAGGGCGACCGCCACGCGGCGCGACGCCCCCGCCGCGAGGTCAAAACGCCGCTCGGCGAGATCGACTACCCGCGCCCACTCACCGCGCGCCCGCGCGGCACGGCACAGGGCTTCGACCGCATCCTCATTGCGCGGGTCGTCGGCAAGGGCGCGCCGGTAGCAGTCCTCGGCCGGCTCGGCCTGGCCCGGGTCCCGCTCGAGCAGCCGCGCCCGGGCGACGAGCGCGGGGGCGCGCTCGGCGCCACGCAGCTCACGGGCCAGCCGATCCCATGCGTCGGCCGCTTCTGCTATGCGACCGAGTACCTCGAACGCACGGGCCGAGCCCTCGATCGCCTCCCGGTTGCGCGGGTCGAGCTCAAGCGCCTTCTGAAGGTGGTGGAGGGCATGGGGGGCATCGGAGAGCTGGCGCAGCCAGACCGTCCCGAGCTCCGCGTGGAAGGGCGCCGCCTCGTAGGGCGGCATCGGAATCGTCGCTTCGAGGTCGGCGATCTGCAGGGAGAGCACCCACTCCGAGCGTGACTCGTGAAGACGCCGAAGCTGATGCAAGGCGGGGCGGAACGTGGGCTCAAGGCGCACGACCTCGCGGTAACACGCGAGGGCATGGTCCGGCTCGAGGCAGCGTTCCTCGAGCACTTGGCCGAGACGAAACAAGAGGCGCGCGCGCTCGCGCTTTTGATCGGCGAGGGCGGGCGCGGTGAGCCGCTTCCAGTAAAGCCCGACGAGCTCGTGCCATTCGCCGCGAAGAAAATGATGCTCTTCGAGCGCCGCGAAGGCGACGCTATCGCCGCTGTCGCCCTCGAAGCGTTCCCGGTGTCGATCCAGCGACGAGGCCACGCTTCCTCCCGGGCGCTTCCAGCGCGCTCTGGCCCCGACTCGGGTGGCCGACGTGCATTGCGCGGCCCCGGCGCCCGGGAGCCCCCCCCGCTTGCATCGACCCGCCGCGGCCAAGTCTTGACCTCAAGTTGCCTGCTCCCTGCATCGCCTGCGGTTGCGCCCCGACGGCGTGCTATCTAGTGTTTTCGAGGGGTTAAGACGCATGGCCACCCCGCCCAGTCCTGCCGACAGGCGCCCCGGTGGTGGCGCTGAGCCCGCATCTCGTCCGCTGCTCACGCCCGCCGAGCGCCGTAGGCGAAAACGCGAGATCCAGATCGCCATCGGCGTTTTGGCGGCGATCTTCTTGGTCGTTTTCGGCGAAAAGCGGGTTTCGGGCTTTGGACGTTGGCTGCCCTTCGGCGACAGCGGCCTGTTCCTCGGCCTAAACGCCATCAACGTCATCCTGATCCTGCTGCTCGTCTTCCTGCTCGCCCGCAACTTCGTGAAGCTCGTGTTCGAACGGCGGCGGGGCCTGCTCGGGGCCCACCTCAATGCAAAGTTCGTGGCGGCCTTCGCGCTCATCGCGAGCATCCCGACGGTCGTGCTCTTCATCATCTCCTTCTATCTGCTCACCGACTCCGTCGATCGCTGGTTCAGCCTGAAAATCGACCGCGCCTTGGACCAGAGCCGCGAGGTCGCCGACGCCTACAACGCGACGGCAGCGCGCAACGCGCTGTTCTACGGCGAGCGCATCGCGAGCCAGATCACCGCGCAGCGCCTGCTCCTCGAGGAGGAGCGTCCCCGGCTCGCGGAGGTCGTGCAGAGCCTGCAGCGGGACTACAACCTCGGAGTGGTCGAGGTCTTCGGTGCGACGGGCCAAGAGCTCATCACTGCGATCAACCCCGAGTTCCCGGCCACGACCTTCGTGCGTTCTGACAGCGACCTCGTGCGCTCAGCGCTCGGAGGGGTGGCGGCGTCGCGGGTCGACGAGACGAAGGAGAGTGAGGTGATTCGGGGGGCGGTGCCCATCCGGTCGTCCTTCCGCTCGGAGGAGACCGTCGGGGCCGTCGTGGTGAACCACTTCGTGCCCCACTCCCTGGCCCGCAAGCTGACGGACATTCGGGCCGCCCAGGACGAGCACCGCGCCCTCGCGCAGAACGCCGCGCACGTGCGCATGACCTACCTCCTGCTGCTCCTCCTGGCCTCGCTTCTGCTCGCCCTCTTCGCGACGTGGTGGGGCTTTCGGATGGCGAGAGACATCACGGGCCCGATCGGCGCGCTCGCCGCAGGCACGGCGGAGGTGGCACGGGGCAATCTCGACGTCGTGGTAGAACCGACCTCCGACGACGAGATCGGCCTCCTCGTACACTCCTTCAACAAAATGACGCGAGACCTGCGCGACGCGCACGGGGGGCTCGAGCGCACGAACGCCGAGCTCGATCAACGGCGCCGCTACATGGAGATCGTGCTTCGCAATGTCGGCGCTGGCGTGGTTTCGTTGGATGCGGACGGCGTCGTCAGCACGATCAACCCGTCGGCCCAGCGCCTGCTCGCCATCGTCCCGGGCACGGCGGTCGTCGGCCGCAAGCTCGAAGAAGTGCTCGACCGGCCCGAGCACGTCGAGATCGTCCGTGACCTCTCCTCGCATCTGCGGGCGGGTGTGCGAGAAAGCATCCGCCGCCAGGTGCAGGCACCGCTCGGCGACGAGATGTTGACACTCCTGGTCACGATGACTCTCCTGCAGGACGAGGATGGCCGCAGCCTCGGCATGGTGATCGTGTACGATGACTACTCGCAGCTCGTGAAGGCCCAGCGCATGGAAGCGTGGCGTGAGGTGGCGCGGCGCATCGCCCACGAGATCAAGAACCCGCTGACACCCATTCAGCTCTCAGCGCAGCGAATTCGTCGCCGCTTCCGCGATCGTTTCGTCCGCACGCCCGAGGACGCGAAGATCTTCGACGAATGTGTGGATGCCATCACCAGCCAGGTCGAGAGTCTTAAGTTGCTGGTGAACGAGTTCTCAAACTTCGCGCGCCTGCCCACCGCGAATCCCAAGCCCGATGATCTCAATCGCTTGGTGCAAGAAGCGGTCGCGAGCTACGCGGGTACCGAGGGCGTGTTGCTGCGCACCGACCTCGATCCCTCGCTTCCGAGCGTCGACCTCGACCGCGAACAAATGCGGCGCGTCCTCACCAATCTGATCGACAACGCGATCGCCGCGGTGCGCGAGGCTCCCGCGCAGCGAGCGGGTCTGGTCGAACTGCGCACGGTCTACGACGCGCCCCTCGGTACCGCGCGCTGCGAGGTCACGGACGACGGCATCGGCATCCGGCCCGAAGATCGCAGACGCATCTTCGAGCCCTACTTCTCCACCAAACGCCACGGAACCGGGCTCGGCCTGGCGATCGTCTCCCGGATCGTTGCCGACCACCGCGGATACATCCGCGTGCACGAGAATCGTCCCCGGGGTACGCGCTTTATCATCGAGCTGCCGGTGCGCGGAGCCTAGGATTGCGATTCCCCCGCACACGGCGTTCTCTCCGCGCTCCCGCGGCCGCACAGTACGCAGGATGTGACTGATGCCCCATGTCCTGATTGTCGATGACGAGGAGAGCATCCGAGGGTCTCTCGCCGGAATCCTTTCTGACGAAGGTTTCGACGCGAAGACGGCGAGCGACGGGACGCAAGCGCTCGCCTTTCTGCGCGAAGCGGGCCTGGATGCGCTCCCGGATCTCGTTCTCCTCGACATCGCAATGCCGGGGCGAGACGGAATCGACGTCCTGCAGGAGCTGCGCGCCACCTGGCCGGAGCTCCCCGTGGTGATGATGAGTGGCCACGGCACGATCGAGACCGCGGTTCGTGCCACCAAGCTCGGCGCGTTCGATTTCATCGAGAAGCCGCTCTCGGTAGAAAAACTCCTTCTTACGATTCAGCACGCCATCGAGCGCGCTTGTCTGGAACGTGAGAACCGGCGCCTGCGCGCAGCGGCCCTTCGCGCCCACGAGATTCTCGGCGCCTCTGAGCCTGTGCGGCGGTTGAAGGAGCAGATCGCGCTGGCGGCGCCGACGAACGGCTGGGTCCTCATCACGGGGGAGAACGGTACGGGCAAGGAACTCGTCGCGCGGCAGATCCACCTGCAGAGCAAACGGGCAGACAAGCCTTTCGTGGAGGTGAACTGCGCTGCGATTCCTGAGGAGCTGATCGAGTCCGAGCTCTTTGGCCACGAAAAGGGTGCCTTTACCGGAGCGATTGCACAAAAGCGTGGAAAGTTCGAGCTCGCCCATGAAGGCACGATCTTTCTCGACGAGATCGCCGACATGAGCCTGAAGACGCAAGCCAAGATTCTTCGCATCCTCCAGGAACACAAGTTCGAACGCGTGGGCGGCAGTGACACCATCGAGGTCGAGGTGCGTGTGATCGCCGCGACGAACAAATCGCTCGAGAAGGAGATCGCCGCGGGCCGCTTCCGCGAGGATCTCTACTACCGCCTGAACGTGATCCCGTTCCACGTCGCGCCCCTTCGCGAAAGGCGCGAGGACATTCCGATCCTCGTCACAGCCTTTGCGGCGGAATTCTGCACCGAGTCCGGAGTCAAGCCGAAGGAGGTCGCGCCGCGGGCCATGAGGTTCTTGCAGTCGTACGCCTGGCCGGGCAATGTGCGCGAGCTGCGCAATCTGATGGAGCGCCTGGTGCTCATGACACCTGGCCCACGCATTACGACCGACGACCTCCCTGAGTCGGTGCGCGGCACGGCACCGGCCGGGGGACCGAGTCTCGCGAGCCTTGAGGACGCACGACGTGCCTTCGAGCGCGAGTACATCATCAGCAAGCTGCGGGAGCACGGCGGAAACATCTCCCGCACCGCCGAGGCCATCGGACTCGCCCGGGAGAGCCTCTCGCGCAAGATGCGCCAGTACCGGATCGAAGCGCAGCGTGACTGAGAACGAGGGTTGCGAAGGGAACCCGGGCATCCGGATCTCGCGTGCCAGCACCCCGGACGCAGCGCAGATCGCCGCGATCGCGAAAGGATCCTTGCGCGAGCCCTGGTCCGCGCAGGCCTACGCGGACGAGCTCTCGCGCGGCCACGCCCGGTTGTGGGTCGCTCGTGAAGACGCGGCAAGCCGCGCGATCGTGGGCTATGTCCTCGCCCACCGCATCGCGGATGAGCTCCACGTACTGTCGGTCGCGGTGGAGCCCCTGCGGCGGCGCCGCGGCACAGCGCGGGCGCTGCTCGCCGAGGGGCTGCGCGTCGAGGCCCAAGCGGGTGCACGGGTCGCGTGGCTCGAGGTGCGGGTGGGAAGCGCGGCGGCGCGCGCGCTCTACGAGGCCTTGGGCTTCCGCGGCGTCACACTGCGAAAGCGCTACTACGCCGATGGGGAGGATGCGCTCGTCATGACGCTCGCGCTCGAAGCTGCCAAGGTCGCGCTGCCGATCCGCACGCGTGCGCAAGTGGTGGATCAGCGTCGTGAGGGGCAAAACCAGCGCATTGTGCTGCGCACTCCGCAGTGGCCGGGCTTCGCACCCGGTCAGTTTCTCATGCTCTCCCCGGGTCCGCTCGGCGCCGTTCCCCGCCTCGACCCTCTGCTGCCGCGACCCATGGCGGTGTATCGGGCATCGCCCCTCGGGCAGGGCGAGGCGGATGTGGAGGTCCTCTACAAGCGAACGGGCCGCGGGACCAGGCTGCTCGCGGACGCAAGACCCGGCGAGACCGTGGGCATGGTGGGTCCCCTCGGCCACGGCTTTCCCGAGCCGGAAAGGGGCACGCGAGCCATCCTTCTAGGGGGTGGCACCGGCATCGCGTCGCTCTACGAGCTCGCCGCGCGCCTTGCCCCCGCGGGCTCGCCGCACGTCCTGCTCGGGGCGCGTAGCGCAGACGGGGTGATGGGACTCAGCGACTTTCGCGGCCTTGGCGTTGCGCTCGAGGTCGCAACGGAAGACGGCAGTCTGGGCACGCGTGGCCTCGTGACCGAGCTCTTGGCGGGCGCCCTCCGACGGGTGGGTGCGGCGACGGTCTACGCCTGTGGGCCGACGCCGATGATGCGCCGCGCGGCAGAGCTGGCCGCGCAGGCGAGCCGACCTTGTTTCGTGTCGCTCGAGAATCCGATGGCCTGCGGGTTCGGCGTTTGCCTCGGTTGCGCGGTCGCTCGGGCGGAGGGCGGCTTTCGACTCGTCTGCCGGGACGGGCCGGTCTTCGAAGCGAAAGAGATCGCCTGGGAGAAACCGGGGTGAGCGCCAAAGCGGGGGCTCCCGTCGCAGAGCGCGACGTCGAGTGCGCGATCCAGTTCGCGGGAATCTCTCTCCGCAACCCCGTGCTCACCGCCTCTGGCACCTTCGGATACGGCACGGAGTTCGCACCCTTTCTCGACCTGCGGCGGCTTGGAGGGATCGTCTCCAAGAGCGTGAGCCTCGAGCCACGGGAAGGGAATCCTCCCGCGCGAATCGCAGAAACACCGGCCGGGATGCTAAATGCCATCGGTCTCGAGAACGTCGGGGTGGATGCGTTCGTGCGCGAAAAGCTTCCGGCGTTGCCCGAGGGCGTACCCGTCATCGCAAGCGTCTTCGAGACCCAGATTGAGCGCTACGCCGAAGTATGTAAGCGTCTTACCGGCGTGGGCCGAATTGTCGGAGTCGAGATCAATGCCTCGTGCCCCCATGTGAAGGCCGGAGGGATCGAGTTCGGCCAGAGCCGCGACGGCTTGGCCGAGCTCGTGCGGGCCTGCCGCCACGCCACCACCCTCCCGCTCCTGCTCAAGCTCTCGCCCAATGTGACCTCGATTCCGGAGATGGCTCGCGTCTGTGAGGGCGAGGGCGCCGATGGCCTGTCGCTCATCAACACGCTGCAGGCGCTCGACGTGGACGTGGAGACCCGGCGGCCGCTCCTACGCAACGTCCTGGGTGGCCTTTCGGGGCCCGCCATCCGGCCCGTCGCGCTGCGCATCGTGTGGCAGGCGGCTCGGGCGGTGAAAATCCCGATCTGCGGAATCGGCGGGATCATGAGCGGGGAGGATGCGGTGAAGTTCCTGCTCTGCGGGGCTACGGCCGTGCAGGTGGGCACCGCCAACTACCTGAACCCGGCGGTCGCCGGAGAGGTGGCGGAGGGCATCCGGGCCTACGCCTCGCGCCACGGCTTCGGGCGGGTGGCCGACCTGGTAGGCGCCCTGGAGCTCTCCGGCGCCTGATCCGCGGTTGCGATCTCCCTGGAATTCGGATAGGTTACGCGCGTTTGCGCCGGGAAAAGTGGACTTTTCGTCCGCTTTTTTCGTTTCTGGGCACAGCAAGGTGTATCGGGACATCCCCCAGGAGCTTCGGATCTTGATCGAGCCCATCGTGGAAGCCCACGGGCTCGAGCTGGTGGATGCGGAGCTCGTGCGGGGTCGCGGCCGCTGGGAGTTGCGCGTGACTGTCGACACACCGTCGGGTGATGGCCAGGTGTCGATCGAGCGCTGCGCGGACGTCTCGAGGGAGATTGGGACGCACCTGGACGCGACGGACGCGATCCCGGTGCACTATCGGCTCGAGGTTTCATCGCCGGGGCTGGACCGGCGGCTGGCACGGGAGAAGGACTTCGAGGCGTCGCGCGGGCTGGTGGTCCAGATCGAGACCCGCCGGCCCCTCGACGGGCGTCGGCGGTTCCGCGGTCGCCTCGTGGCCTTCGATGCGGGGATTGCAACGGTGGCCGTGGACGGCAGGGAGATGTCGATTCCCTTCGCGGAGATCGGCAAGGCGAACAGGGTGTACGAGTTCACGCGGGCCGACTTCGCGCGGCCGCGGAGCTAGACGGAGCACACAGCATGCTCGGTTTGAAGCGCGAGATCGACCAGATCGCCAAAGACAAAGGCATCGAAAAGCGCGTCATTATCGGTGCGCTCGAAGAGGCCATGAAACAGGCCGCGCGGCGCAAGTACGGTCAAGAGAAGGAGATCGAGGCGCGCTTCAATGAGGAGCTGGGAGAGATCGAGCTCTTCGAGTTTCGAACCGTCGTCGAGAACCTCACCGATCCAGAGAACCAGATCTTGATCGCACCTGCCCGCGCGCTTGATCCGGAGGCCGAGGAGGGTGACCAGATCGGGGTGAAGCTCGACACCACCGACTTCGGCCGGATCCTCGCCCAGACCGCAAAGCAGGTGATCATCCAGCGGGTGCGCGACGCGGAGCGCGACAACGTCTACGAGGAGTACAAGGATCGCAAGGGCGAGGTCGTAAACGGGATCGTGCGCCGCTTCGAGAAGGGCGCTCTCATCGTCGACCTCGGGCGCGCCGAGGCCGTGCTCCCGCCGAAGGAGCAGGTGCCTCGGGAGAGCTACCGGCCTGGCGACCGCATCCGGGCCTATGTCCTCGACATCACAAAGGCCACCAAGGGCCCGCAGATCATCCTCTCCCGCTCCTGCACGCAAATGCTGACCAAGCTCTTCGAGCAGGAGGTGCCGGAGATCTACGAGGGGATCGTGTCGATCGTTGCCGTGGCGCGCGAACCGGGCGGGCGCTCAAAGATCGCCGTGGCCTCGCGTGACAGCGACGTCGATCCGGTCGGTGCCTGTGTCGGAATGAAGGGCAGTCGCGTCCAGGCGGTGGTGCAGGAGCTGCGTGGCGAGCGCATCGACATCGTGCCCTGGAGCCCGGACGCCGCGCGCTACGTGTGTAGCGCACTCTCCCCGGCGCAGGTCTCGAAGGTGATCATCGACGAGCAAGCGAAATCCATGGACGTGATCGTCCCCGACGACCAGCTCTCGCTCGCGATCGGTCGTAAGGGTCAGAACGTGCGCCTCGCCGTCCAGCTCACCGGCTGGCGCATCGACATCAAGAGCGAGTCGAAGATGCGCGAGGTCGCGCGCTGGCTCGCCGAGGCCGTGTCCGTGGTGGAGGGGTGCGGAGAACCCGAGGCGGAGCTCCTGTTGCAGCGCGGAATTACTTCCCTCGAGGATCTCGCGGACTGCGATGCGGAGTTCTTGTCGTCGCTGCCGGGCATCGACGACGCCGGTGCAGCGGCGATCAAGGCGCGGGCCCTCGAGCTCGCGCGCGAGAAAGCGGAACAAGAGGCCCGCGAGGCGGCGGAGCGGGCTGCCGAAGAGGCGCGTCTCGCGGCGGAGGCAGCGGCGGCTGCCGCCGCGGCAGCCGCCGCGCCGGCCGAGGCGGGTCCGAAAACGGAGTAAGAGTCCGCACGCGCGGGCAGTCGCGCCTGTGCTGAGGGGAGAGACGCAAGGCCGGGGGGGATTGGGCGACACCGGCGACGGACACTGCAAACTGAAACCGGTCGAACCGGGACAGGAAGACGAGCCGCGCGCATGGCGAAGATCAGGGCTTACAAGATCGCCGAGGAGCTGGGGATCGACCGCAATGAGCTGGTCGAGAAGGCACGCACCTTCGGCATCGATCTCAAAAGCCCGATGGCCTCGCTCGAGGATTCGGAAGTCCTCCTCCTGCGCGAGAAGCTTGGCATCGTCAAGGTTCCCGCGGAGGTCGTAGAAGAGCGCGTCGCGAGCGGGAGCGGCACGGCTGTCATCCGAAGACGCAAACGCGTCGTCCCCCCTCCGCCTCTCCCCGAACCTGCCGCTCCGCCCGTCGGCGAAAGCGCGCCCGCGCCAGCGCTGGAGGCAGCGCCGGAGCCGGTTCTGGCCGCCGACGTAGCGGCTGCACCCGAGGAGCCCGCCGAGCCGGTTGTCACCGCGGAGCCCGGCGGAGAAGAAGCCGCGCGGCCGCGCAGCGGCCTGCCGGCCACGCCGCCGCCAGCCGCTGTGGGCGATGCCGAGGCCCCCGGCGGGGGGGCTGCGGGAGAGCGCAAGGGCAAGCAGCGCAAGCGTGTGCGTGAGGTCGTGAACCTGCGCGAGCAGGAGCAGATCGCACGACAGGTGGCCGGCCGGGTCGCGGTCCGTCGGCCCGTCAGCGTCGATCCTCGCTCCTTTGTCTCACCGCGACGCAAGCGCCGGGATGCCCCCGCGCCGCTGCGGCCTGCCGCCGCCGCCGCGAAGCCCACGCGACGGGCGATTCGTGTCGACGGCTCGGTCAGCGTGGCGGAGTTCGCGAAGCTGCTCGGCGTGAAGGCGCCTGAACTCCAGGGACGACTTATGGGGCTCGGCACCATGGTGGGCATCAACCAGACGATCGACCTGGAAACCGCAGCAAAGGTGGCGAGTGGCTACGGGTTCGAGGTCCAGGATGTGCGCTTCCGCGAGGAGGAGCTGCTCGGCCCCCAGGAGACCGGAGAAGAGGAGGCCGGGAACCTTGTGCCGCGGCCGCCCATCGTCACGGTGATGGGCCACGTCGATCACGGCAAGACCTCGCTCCTCGACGCCCTGCGCGAGACCAATGTGGTTGCCGGAGAGGCGGGGGGAATCACCCAACACATCGGTGCGTACCAAGTCTCGACCGGTGGGCGCAAGCTCACCTTCATCGATACGCCGGGCCACGAGGCCTTTACCATGATGCGCGCCCGCGGCGCACAGGTGACGGACATCGTGGTGCTCGTGGTCGCCGCGACCGAAGGAATCATGCCGCAGACGGTCGAGGCAATCGATCACGCCAAAGCGGCGGACGTTCCGATCATCGTCGCTGTCAACAAGATCGATCTGCCCGACGCGAACCCGCAGCTCACGCGCCAGCGTCTCATGGAGCACGGACTCGTGCCCGAGGAGTTCGGTGGTGAGACGATCTGCGTCAACATCTCTGCGCTCAAGCGGACGGGGCTCGAGCAGCTCCTCGAAATGATCCACCTCCAGGCGGAGGTGCTCGAGCTGCGCGCCGACCCGGCGCGACGCGCCACCGGCGTCGTGCTCGAGGCGGAGCTCGATCGCGGACGTGGACCCGTGGCGACCGTGCTCGTACAGGACGGGACCCTGCGCCGGGGCGATGTGCTCGTGGTCGGAACTGGCTTTGGGCGGGTGCGCCTCATGCAGAACGAGTTCGGACAGAGACTCGAGGAGGCGGGACCGGCAACGCCCGCCCAGGTGGTGGGACTCTCCGCAGTGCCCGAAGCCGGCCAGGTCTTCCATGTCGTCGAGAACGAAAGGGTCGGCAAGGACATCGTGGAGCACCGGATCGCGGAGCTGCGCGGCCGGCCTAGCGAAGTGCGACCCCGGCTCTCGCTCGAAGACTTCTTCGCCCAGTCGCAAGATGGCGGCGTGAAGGAGCTCGCCATCGTTCTCAAGGCGGACGTGCAAGGCTCCCTCGAGGCCGTCCGCGACGCTCTCATCAAGCTCAGCACCGACGCCGTAAAGGTCGACGTCATTCACACCGGTGTCGGCGGCATCACCGAAAGCGACGTGATGCTCGCGAAGGCCAGCAACGCCATCGTGATCGGGTTCCATGTGCGCCCGGACCCCGCCGCCCGCCGCGCGGCCGAGGGGCAGGGCGTTGATCTGCGCCTCTACCAGATCATTTACGAGGCCACCGACGACGTGCGCCGCGCCATGGCGGGGCTGCTCCCACCGACCGTGAAGGAGGTGGTGCTCGGGCGAGCGGAGGTACGGCGCACCTTCAGCGTGCCGAAGGTGGGTACGATCGGCGGTTCGTACGTCCTCGAAGGTCTGGTGCGGCGCGGTGCGCTTTGCCGCTTGGTCCGCGATGGCGTTCAGATCTACGAGGGTCGAATCGGCTCGCTCAAGCGCTTCAAGGACGACGCCCGCGAGGTTTTGACGGGCTTCGAGTGCGGCATCGGCATCGACGGATACAACGACCTCAAGGTCGGAGACGTGATCGAGGTCTACGCCCGCGAGGAGCAGCCGGCGACTCTCTAATGATTGTGGGCGTCGCGATCGTTGAGCTCCACGTCCACGGTTCTCAATCTCTCAAGGAGAAGCGCGGGGTGGTGCGCAGCGTGATCCAGCGCGTGCGCAACCGCTTCGCCGTTTCTGTGGCGGAGGTGGGCGGTCAGGACACCTGGCAGCACGCGCAGATCGGCATGACCACGGTGGGCAGCGACGCACGCAGTGTGCGCGCTGCGCTGGATCGGGCAGTTCATTTCATCGAAACTCTCGGCCTGGCCGAGGTGACGGACTCCGACGTAGACGTGCTGACCGTTCCCCATCGTGGATTTGAGCCGGAACCTTCCGGAGGCGGGTCGGAACCTGGCGAAGACGGGCAGGGCTAGATGAGTCGCCGAACCGAGCGCCTCGCGGAGCAGCTTCGCGGCGAACTCGCTCGCCTCTTGCATGAGGAGACTCAAGACCCGCGAATTCGTCTCGTGACGCTGACTCGCGTCGACGTCGCACCCGACCTCGCGCGTGCCGATATTTTCTGGAGTGCTGTCGAGACCCCGAACTCACCTTCCCTGGATGCGACGGCGACGGGCCTGGAAAGCGCCGCTCCGTTCCTGCGTCACCGCCTGGCCGAGCAGATCCAGCTCCGCCGCACGCCGGAGCTGCACTTTCATCATGACCCTTCCCTCGCCCTCGGTGATCGGACACTCGCGATTCTGCGCGAGCTACGCGATGAGAAGGCCCGGGAATAGCCGCGCCCCGCTGGGGTGCGCCGAGCACAGTCGAGGCGAGGCCCGCGTGCGCGGCTCTTGGGCTTGCAG